>ERZ1035032.171-NODE-171-length-54880-cov-15.387378_pt1 | contig 54880 bp, 52 predicted proteins | sample MGYA00520693_ERZ1035032 | MGnify/ENA primary metagenome ERZ1035032 (study PRJEB33766, sample SAMN09781740) | gut metagenome | biome: gut microbiome | host: Homo sapiens | place: Madagascar | study: EMG produced TPA metagenomics assembly of the PRJNA485056 data... | reverse complement strand
GGCTCGGTCGGTGCTAGACGGTGTCCACCGGACACCAGCACCCCATCTCCCGCTCCTCTAACAGTAAGTGCATCAGATTTTATCCGATGTCTTTTTTCTTGTTGAAGAGGCTGCGCCTCTTGACCCCGGTTCAAGGTCTAGCCTGCCGGCTCGGTCGGTGCTAGACGGTGTCCATTTTTTTCTTAAGCCATTCCGTTTGCTACCTTATACTTATAGAGCATTTCTGCGTGGTTCTGCTCTTCTACCTGTATATCTGCCAGAAGCTTTCTGATGGCAGTGTCCCCGAACACGAACACATCTGTATTGTACTCGCCTGACACGAGCTTTTCTGTGCCTATACAGTCTGTAGCGAGAAATTCATCATGCTTCTTATCCTCTGAGTCATCTAACATTCCATAGGCAGCCTCCGGCTCATAGTCCTTTCCGGCGGTATCATTGCAGTCACATGCCGGAACTGTACCATTAAGTACCTGCTCAAGGCTGTCATAATGCTTCTGCTCTTCCTGCTGTAATCTTCCAAAAAGATTCTTAAGCTCAGGATCTCTTGCCTGCTCTGCATACTTGGCATATTTCTCTACGCAGCTCTGCTCCTGGGTCTGAAGATCTGTTATTGCCATACGTTCTTTTTCTTTTAATTCCATTGAAATTCTCCTTTTCATTATGATTTCAAGGATATTATTGACAGCTTGTGCTGGAAATATTCACCATACAGCGATAAAAAGCAATAAAAAAAGCAGCAACCATTTGAAATTGGGGTTGCTGCGACATAACGATGTCTCAGGCATCATTACAGCAAAAGAGGAAGCCCATACGGACTTCCTCTTCTTTTATACTTACTTATTTTATATTAAGCGATAGCTGCCTTAGCAACTTCTACAAGCTTGGCAAATCCTTCAGGATCTGAAATAGCCATCTCTGAAAGCATCTTTCTGTTGATGTCTACACCAGCAACCTTAAGACCATGCATTAACTTGCTGTATGAAATGTCATTCATTCTTGCTGCTGCATTGATACGAGCGATCCATAACTGTCTGAACTCTCTCTTTCTCTGCTTTCTACCAGCATATGAGCTTGTTAAAGCTCTCATTACTGACTGCTTTGCTACTCTATACTGCTTACTTCTAGCTCCTCTGTATCCTTTAGCGAGCTTAAGTACTCTATTGTGTCTCTTCTTAGCGCCGATACCGCCTTTAACTCTTGCCATTAGTCTGTTCCTCCAATCTATTAAATATAAGGTAAAATCTTCTTCATAACCTTCTCATTTGTTGAGTCAGTCATTGTAGCTTTTCTAAGATTTCTCTTTCTCTTTGTGGTCTTCTTTGTTAAGATATGACTCTTGTAAGCTTTGCTTCTCTTTAACTTACCGCTAGCTGTAACCTTGAAACGCTTAGCTGCTGCTTTTTTTGTCTTTAATTTAGCCATTGTAGTGTATTCCTCCTTAGATTTAAATCTTATCTTAAATTAACGCTTTTGGGTTAAAAACATTATCATACTTCTTCCTTCAAACTTAGCCGGCTTATCAACCACTGCTATGTCTGAAAGCTGTTCAGCGAACTCATCAAGGATTCCCTTGGTCTGCTCAACGTGGGCAAGCTCTCTTCCTCTGAACCTCAAGGTAACCTTTACCTTGTCGCCATGAGATATGAACTTTCTTGCCATATTAATCTTGGTGTTCAAATCATTAGTATCGATATTTGGAGAAAATCTTACTTCCTTGATCTCCATGGTCTTCTGCTTCTTCTTGGCCTCTTTCTCTTTTCTGGCCATCTCATAGCGGTACTTACCGTAATCAACAATCTTGCATACAGGCGGCTTTGCCTGCGGTGCAATCTTAACTAAATCCAGCTCTGCTTCTTTTGCGATCTTGAGAGCTTCCTTTGAAGACATGATGCCAACAACCTGGCCATCCTCACCAATCAATCGCACTTCGCGATCCCTTATCTGTTCGTTAATCATTAATTCGCTAATGACCTTGTACCTCCATTAAAAAAAGTGGACAGCGCAAACCATCCACTTTATACTTAGCTATTTTTATAAAATCATGCTTCATATAAACCCGAGTCACCAAATGTGCTAAGGTGAGAGTGGATACTCTGCTTTGTTGTATCTGTGTTACTTACACACAGCTCCTATACTTTACCATCTATATTATATGTTGTCAAGTATATTTACATGTTATTCATTAAATATTTTTCATGAAGCCTTCAGACACTTTTATACTGATCTTCCGTCTTCTATAATATATATGTTATATATCTTCCTCCGGTTCTTCTGCCTCAACAGGAATGAACACTCTCTTATCTTCTACTTCATCCTCTTCCTTCTGGCTTTTTCTTGCCTCTTCAACGAAGTACATCTGGGAATCAAGTCTTACCTTGCCACGGAGATCCTGCTTCTCATAGCTTCCGTCAGGCTGCATTATATGAGCCTTTAAGGTATCTGCCAGCTGTATCTTCAGAATATTTTTGATCTTCTCCTTAAGCTCCGGATCCTCCACAGGGAAGGTTATCTCCACACGCTTGTCGAGGTTTCTAGGCATCCAGTCGGCACTTCCCATGTATATATCCTCAAATCCATCATTGTAGAAATAGAATATTCTTGAATGCTCAAGATAATTTCCAACAATTGATCTCACCGATATATTCTCGCTGAGCCCCGGAACCCCTGCTCTGATACAGCATATGCCTCTCACTATAAGATCTATCTTAACTCCTGCTGCCGAAGCATCATAAAGAGCATGCATAACCTTAGGATCACACAAAGAGTTCATCTTTGCTATGATACGTCCCTTCTTTCCCTGACGTGCATTCTCTGCCTCTCTGTTTATGAGCATGAGGAACTTATCCTTAAGCCATATAGGTGCCACTGCCAGCTTGTTCCATTTCTTAGGCTCTGAGTATCCTGACAGCATGTTAAATACTGCTGTGGCATCCTCTCCGATAGGATCACTGCAGGTAAGAAGCCCCATATCTGTGTAGAGCTTTGCTGTAGCGTCATTGTAGTTACCTGTTCCAAGGTGGACATATCTCTTGATACCATCCTCTTCACGTCTTACCACCAGTGCTATCTTTGAGTGGGTCTTAAGTCCCACAAGACCATATATTACATGGCAGCCTGCCTTCTCAAGCTTCTTGGCCCATGCAATATTGTTTTCCTCGTCAAACCTTGCCTTAAGCTCCACAAGTACCGTAACCTGCTTGCCGTTCTCCGCTGCCTGGGCAAGGGCGGCAATAATAGGTGAATTACCACTTACTCTGTACAGAGTCTGTTTGATGGCAAGTACATCAGGATCATTTGCAGCCTGTCTGATAAACTCAATAACAGGAGTGAACTCGTAATATGGATGAAACAAAAGTATATCATGCTTCTTGATCCTCTCAAATATCCTGCTGTAATCTCCCATACCCGGCACAGGCTGTGGTGGATACTTAGGATACTTCAGATGGTCGAAGCCTTCAAGACCATTTACCTTCATAAGGAAGGTAAGGTCAAGGGGGCCATTTATCTTGTAAACTACATCATCTGCCACGTTCAGATGTTTCTTAAGCTCCTTTAAAAGTTTCTTATCCATGTTATCCTCCACCTCAAGTCGGATAACCTCGCCCCACTGTCTCTGTTTAAGCTGCTTCTCTATCTCCTTAAGAAGATCTGCTGTCTCCTCTTCATCAATGGAGAAATCAGCATTTCTCATGATCCTGTATGGATGGGCACAGACTATGTCATAGTTCAGAAAGAGCTTATCAAGGTTCTTCTCTATAACCTCTTCGAGAAGGATTATCTCCTTTACGTTCTTATCTGCTGATGGTAATGAGATTATTCTTGGAAGAACTGATGGCACCTGTACGGTTGCTATATCTGTAACATCCTTCTTCTTGTCATATATAAGTGCACCGATATTAAGAGATTTATTCTTAATAAGAGGGAACGGTCTTGACGAATCCACCGCCATAGGAGTAAGTACCGGGTAAATATCCTTTTCAAATATCTTATCCACATACTTTGACTGCTCCGGCGTAAGATCCTCATAGTGGCCCACTATCTTAAGCCCATTTGTCTCAAGAAGAGGAAGCAGTGACCTGTTGTAGGTATGGTACTGGTTCTTCATGAACTCCTTGGTGCCCTCCTTCAGCTTATCAAGCTGCTCCTTAGGTGTCATCCCCGCAATATCCTTCTTGGTATAATCTGCATGTACCATATCTGTAAGGGACGCTATTCTTACCATGAAGAACTCATCAAGGTTGGATGCTGTGATACTGAGGAATTTTATTCTTTCAAATATCGGTATAGTCTTATCCTTTGCCTCACTTAAGCATCTCTTGTCAAATTCCAGCCAGCTAAGCTCTCTGTTGTAAAATAATGTTTTTTCCTCTGCCATCCTTTATAACCCCCTTCTCTGCTTCAGTACAGGCTTTATTCCGTATACCTTCTTGAATAATGCTGTCTTTTCTTTAAATGTTCCGATCTCAAGTGTTATATCTTCAAATGTATCAGCCACTATGGTAAGCGTATCATTCTTTATTGTAACTCTCACGCTGTCAATCTTCTGTTTGTGGCTCTTGTCAAGAACGTCTGCCAGTCTTAATATGGCAGCAAGCTTGGCAACCTTCATATAATCTGCAGTATTTATAGTGCCGCTTGCCTTGGCTGCAGAGGGAAGATAATAAACATTGTATCGTACGATATTCGCAATTTCTTCTCTCTCCTTGTGAGACAAGCCAAGTATCTCTGTAGCCATTATTATGTAATATGAAATAAGTGTACTCTCATTCATGTTGATATACTTACCACAGCAATGCAAAATTGCCGCAATCTGAAGTTGCAGCCGTTCTCTCTTGTCCAGCCCATGGGTTCCCTTAAAACTGTCAAATATGGCAAGAGCGTTACTGCATACATTCTCAATATGGGCCGTATTGCACTTATACCTCTTGGCAAGGCTGTACGCCGACTGGATTATGTCATTGTCGAAGTCCTTTGTTATATATGTATAGCCCTCCTTGTCCATGTAATGGGCAACAATACCATCACAAAAGGTAACATTCGGTGTAAGTATCTCCTCGGCCTTTGATTTGTCTAAGAATGACTGATATATGATAGCCATAGGGAGCATAAGGGTTGCCTGCTCATATGGTATTCCGTAGTTCTCAGAAAGTGCCTCCGGATTCATATCAAACACTCTCTTATACAAAGTTCCGAACTGCTCTCTTGAAATACTGTTCTCAATATTAAGCTCCGGTCCCACCTTCTTTAAATTATTGATACCATCGCCAATGGCGATTATACGCTTTATCTCTTTTTCATTTAAGAACATGTTCCTGAATTCCAGAATGAAGTTTGACACATACTCTTCCATTATGTTCTCAAGCTCCACTGTATCTGCGCCGAACTTCTGGAGATAATCTCTTATTCGCACGGCACCTATCGGAAGGTTCTGGGTATTTACCAGATTCTGCTTGTCAAATATTGATATCTGCAGACTTCCTGCACCAATATCAAGAAGTGCCGCATTCTTGCTGGCAAGCTGCTCCTCACTTCCCTTTTTGGCTGCGTATGCCTTGTAGTTCATGAACCTCTGCTCTGAGTTGCTGAGGATCTCAACCTTCATGCCGGTTCTCATCATGATCCGTTCAATAACAAACTCAGCATTCTCTGCCTCTCTTACCGCAGAGGTGGCATATGCCCTGTATTCCGCAACCCTGTATTCCTTCATTTTCTTCTTGAATTTGTTTAAGATATCACACAGCTTATCTAAGGACGACTCCTCTATACGTCCGTTCCTGTATGTATCGCTTCCCAGCTCTATTACGCCGCTTACGCTGTCTATCTCCCTGGCAGCCTTCTTTGACGCAATCTCATAGATCTTCATATTGATCTGGTTTGATCCCACGTCTATTGCTGCAAATGTTTTGTATGCCATAATGTACTACCCCCTGACATTATTTTTTCTGCATATAATTTATCTTTAATTCTCTTCTTTATATTTAATAAGTTCCTATCAGCCTGAAATCCAACGAGTCTCTGTATATTCCTGACAATGCAGATATGGTTCTCGGATCGTCCATATTCCCCTCCATGGTCACAAAGAATTTATACTCCCAGGTCTTTCCCTTTAAGGGTCTAGACTCAATGTTTGTAAGGTTGATCCCATTCAGATTTATGTTGCTGAGTATGTTATAAAGTGTACCACTTTCATGGGGCAAGGAAAAGGAAATAATAACATTTTTCCCTGATTTTACATACATTTTACCCCTTGCTAAGATTATGAACCTTGTGGTGTTATTATTATTGTTTACAATGCCCTTTTTTAATATATCAAGGCCGTAGATCCTTCCTGCCAGCTCACTGGCTATGGCTGCATGAGTCCTGTCCTGTTCGTTTATGACCTTCTGTGCCGCCACCGCAGTATTTGCCACATTGATACGCTCCCAATCCGTAGTATCAAGAAAATCCTTGCACTGCATAAGTCCCTGTGGATGGGAATATACCTGCTTTATATCTGAGATTTCTGCCCCCGGAACCCCAAGCAGGGCATGAGCAACATGTACCTGGTCTTCTCCCACCACAGTAAGGTTGCTCTTTCCAACCATATCATATATTCCGTTTACGAAGCCGGCAGAGGAATTCTCTATCGGAAGAACCCCATAATCCGCCTTTCCACTGTTTATAACATCTATTACATCCTCAAATGCTTCCACATTTATATTTTTTATATCGTCACCAAAGAACTTGAACATTGCCTGATGGCTGTATGCTCCGGGAACTCCCTGATACGCCACCACCGTGTCTTCATTTATGTCCAGACTGTCCACGCCCTTAAAGTCCGCTCTCCAGGGAAGCTTCTCCGCATCCTCAGCAAATACACTTCCGCCGGAGACTGCTATCTCAGACATGATTTTTTTTCTGACCTCTGACAATTCTGCTATTTCTTTTTCTACATTTCTCAAGTCTTCTATTGTATACATTTGTTTCTCCAACCACTGTACGTTTTTAGCCAACATAATTTTATAGCTTTTTCTGTAATCGGTTCATTTGCCATACTTCAGGGCTTGTCGTGATCTCATCTGCCTATCATTTGACACTTCCGGTGTTATTTCCGAGCTCATCCAACAGCTCTGAGATGGTAAGCCCCTTAAGAGGATGTCTCTTGTAGGCTGCTATATTCTTTAAAGGCTCCAGTACAAACTCTCTCTTGTGCATTTCCACATGAGGAATATGAAGATCATCCGAATCGTAAACAATGTCATCATACAAAAGTATGTCTATATCCAGAGTTCTCGGTCCCCAGTGAATACGTCTCTCTCTTCCTGCTCCCGCCTCAATGGCGTTCACAAGCTTTAAAAGCTCCTCCGGTGTCCTTAAAGTCTCCACCTCAAGACAGCCGTTAAGGAAATCATCCTGCTTAACACCGCCGTAAGGCTCTGTTACAATAAAGTCTGACACTTGGGTGACCTTGGTGTAATCGTCATTGTTAAGCTCATCTATGGCGTAATCAAGATAGGATTCCTTATCTCCCATATTGGACCCGATACCCAGATATGCCACATGCCTTTTTCTGGTTATCTCCACAGATACCGTATCCACCGGCATATGCACCGGTGCCCATGGCTTCTGTATCTCCAGATCCACCTCCTGCACATCCTGGTATTTCAAAAGTATACTTGACGCCACATTCTCGGCAACCGCCTCGATCAGGTTATGGTTGCAATCCTTCATGATCTCGCTTATGAGCTTACACACTGCCCCATAGTCCACCGACTTGTTCAGGTCATCTGTAAGGCCTGCGTTTCTGGTTGACATAACTAAATCTACATTTACTATGAACTTCTGTCCCAATATCTTCTCTTCTTCAAACACACCGTGATTTGCAAATATCTCAAGACCTCTTATCTTTATCTTATCCATGCAGATTCTCCCATCTATATACTACAATATTACGTTTCCGCCACATACCTTATGCTGTAAGTATCGCCTGTGCCATCTTAAGGGCACGGTAATTCGCCTTGACATCATGAACCCGGAAGAACTGACAGCCCTTCATAAGTCCTATAACAGAGGTGGTAATGGTTCCCTCCTCCCTTTCATTTACAGGAAGATCAAGGGTAAGTCCTATCATGGATTTTCTCGAAGTTCCAAGAAGTATCGGAAGTCCCCACTTCTTAAGAAGCTCCAGATTGTTCATCATGATAAGGTTCTGCTCCAATGTCTTGCCAAAGCCTATGCCGGGATCTACCATTATCTTATTCTTATCTATTCCTGCCTTGTATGCCATCTGCACCGACTCGTCAAGATCTTTGATGGCGTCCTCAAGGTAGTTTACATAATTTGTGTTGTCCCTGTTGTGCATAAGGCAGCATGCCTTGTCATGTCTGGCGATTATATCTGCCATATCCTTGTCCCACTTCAGCCCCCATATATCATTTATCAGGTCTGCACCTGCAAGTATTCCTGCCTCCGCAACCTTTCCCTTGTAGGTATCCAAAGAAACAGGAACGTCAAATTCCTTCTTTATCATTTCTATAACAGGGCACACCCTGTCGATCTCGCACTGATCCGAAATCTTCTCATGTCCCGGTCTTGTGGATTCACCACCCACATCGATTATGTCAGCCCCATCCTTTATCATCTGCTCTGTGGCTGCTCTTGCGGTATCCATTGTGTTATGTAAACCTCCATCCGAAAATGAATCCGGTGTCACATTCAAAATTCCCATTATGTATGGTCTGTCCTCATTAAAATCGTACTTTCCTATTATCATGGTATCCCCCTTATTGTGTAAAACATCAGTCCCTTTAAAATTTGCCTATTGGGCATTGCCTGCTCCGGCAAAGGGCTTAATATTCTATGTTCATATTTTTTTCTTCCGGCTTCCAGTAGCAGGTATCTATAGCCTTACAGTTATAGCAGTCTCTTGAAAGCTTATCGGCTCTGTAGATATACAGAGAAAGTCCTTTTTTCTTTTTGTCGCTAGAATTATGTAAACTTATAGCCTTTATGATCTCATTTTCTTCGCACTTATCAAATCCAGCCTCTCTAATTATGTCAACTGCATACCGGCAGCTCAGTTTATGATGATCGATTTCCTCGTCATCTACATCTGCCCTTCCGATATCATGAAGCAGTGCTGCTGCATATATCAATTCTTTGGTCACATCTGCCTTATCTTCAAGCGAGAAGATATATGCCAGTCTTGCCACGTCCAGAAGGTGATCCAGTCCATGTCTGCAATATATACGATCTGTTTCCTTTTCTTCTATCACCCGGATATAATTTTTGAATTTTTCATTGTTGAATATTCTGTCTATTCTTTCCATGTAAATGTCCTGTCTGGTTTATTTGCCTGCATGATTTATCTGTCGATGCTTAGCTCTCCAATAAACGAAAGCGATCCGAAAGCAAGTACAACTGTTTCCTCTCTGCTCTGAATACCTGTTTCACCATCTACGAAATCTGTCCTTGACAGATCCACGGCTTTTTTCACTGCCTCCGTGGCAGTTTCAGCAGTATACACATTCTGAAAATGCTTCTCTGCTGCCTGTGCAAGTGCTTCCTTGGGAAGTGCCCGTTTCTCATTAGGAGGTGTCACAGCTATAAGTGTATCACTGTATGGTGCCATTATATCAAGCATCTTCTCATATTCCTTATCCTTGAACACTCCGCATACGTAGATCAGCCTTTTATCTTTGAAATACTCTCTTACATTCTGCGCCAGGCTCTGCCAGCCGCCTACGTTATGAGCTCCGTCTATATATATATCAGGATCACTTCCTACCTGTTCAAATCTCCCCTTCCACCGGGCAGCGGCAAGACCCTTCTTTATCTGCTCATCCGTTATGCTGCAGCCACTGTATCTGTTCAGACATCTTGCCACCTCTATGGCCACTACGCTGTTGTATACCTGATAGAGTCCATTTAAGGCTATTTTGTAACACTTGTCGTCATATATATATTCTGTATAATCCTTTTCTATTGCTGTTATCCTGATCCTGCTGAAATCACACATATCTGCCGGAGCTGCAAGTCTTTCGCACTCCTCCAGATATACCGGTCTGAGGGTCTCCTGAAGCTGATATGCCACGCATGGTACTCCCGGTCTCATGATACCCATCTTCTCACGAAGTATCCCCGAAAGATCATTTCCCAGAAATTTCATATGATCCATGCTTATGCTGGCAAGGACGGTGCATAATGGCTTTTTTACTACATTTGTGGCATCAAGCCTTCCCCCCATCCCTGTCTCCAGGAGAAGAAAATCCACTTTTTTCTTCTTAAAATATAGAAATGCCGTAGCTGTTTCAAGTTCAAAGGCTGTAGGATAATTCAGTCCGTCAGCCTCCATACCGGATGCAGCTCCCCCGACAGCTTCCATTATCTCTGCAAATTCCTCTTCCGTCATATACCGGGAATTTATCTGAAAGCGTTCGAGATATGTAAATATAGTTGGCGAAATGTATCTTCCTACTCTGTAGCCTGCCGCCCTTAATATATATTCGAGAAATGCAAATATAGAACCCTTTCCATTGGTGCCGGCTATATGAATAACATTTACAGAGTCCTGGGGATCTCCCAGTCTGGAAAGCAGTTCTTTTATAGTAGACAGCCCCGGAACAATCCCTGCTCCTTCCGCCTTTTTTATGTATTTATATGCGTCTTCATATGTCATATCTATCATCCTCTTCCTCTTGAACTCCAGCCATGTAAAATTTAAATGGCCGGAGCTGCATATCCAGTTGACACACCACGTCACATTTAACTTATATAATACAATATTTTAAATATTATCTCAACGATAACAGCAGCAAAAAGTCACAGTGTATACCAGAACCTATTCCACTTTTACAGTAGTGGTTCTGTATACGTCCAAATACTGAAACCTCCTCGCCCATCTTCAGTGGAAGTGTGTTGTTCTCATACAACATACCGCATTTTTGCTGTTTGTAATATTTTTAATTTGGCATTATGCTATATTTTATTTTGACAATATTCATTTTAAAGTAGCATATCCGGCATGAACTATCAATGGTTTTATTATATTTCATAATAACCCAATTCAAAGTGCGCATCTAACTCTGCGGAACGAATATTTTCTTAATTTACATGACATAATAATCTCATAATATTCATTTGGAGGAAATTATCATGAAAAAGAAAATAATTTTATTACTGATGTGCTGCATGATGTGTATTGCAATTACAGCCTGCTCCGGTTCCGATAATCCTGTTGATGATGCAGGTAATGCTGTGGAAGATGCTGCTGATGGAGCCGGTGATGCTGTTAAAGACGTGACTGATGGAGTCGGTGATGCTGTTAAAGATGTGACTGATGGAGCCGGTGATGCTGTTAAGGACGTGGCTGATGGCGCGGGGGACGCTGTAAATGATGCTGCACATGGGGTCGGTGATGCTGCTGACAATATTGCCAATGGTGCTGGTGACATGATAAATGGTTCTGTAAGAACATTTGATGATGCCTATAATCGTTTCATGGGAATGCTTCCTGACTCTTCAGGCCGTTATTCCGTAACTAATAATGATAAGGATCTTGTTGAATATGCTGATGGAAAGCGCGGATACCATATTGAGCTTCATGACTCCAAGAATGGAGACAAGAAGGTTGGTGACTTCTACGTTGACCCTGATACAGGAAAGATCTATAAGCTTGGTTCTGATAAAAAGGCGGTAGAGTACGATTTTTCTGACTTAAAGTAGGGAATAAGGGGCGTGCATGTGCCGTAATTTAGGTTTCATGGTATCAAACGCTGTTTATTTCACGCTTTTGGCGCCTTATCAACTGTGGACCGTGATAAAAAATATGTATGTCAAAACAAGTTTTTTGCTTTTGACATACATATTTTTTTATGGCACCTGTTTTCTGGGTTGGTTTCTTGACCTGTTTTGTCGTTTTGGACTTTTAGGTCATGTTTTTTCTGTGTTTTTCTTGACCTGTTTTCCACTTTTTGATTTTCAGGTCATGCTTTTTCTTTGCTTTTCTTGACCTGTTTTCCACTTTTTGATTTTCAGGTCATATTTTCCCTGGATTTTTCTTGACCCGTTTTGCTGTTTTGGATTTTCAGGTCATGTTTTCCCTTGGTTTTTCTTGACCTATTTCGCTATTTTGCATTTTTAGGTCATGTTTTCTTCGGATTTTTCTTGACCTGTTTTGCCATTTTGCATTTTTAGGTCATGTTTTGCTCGCAATTTTATTTTACCTGAAAATGTTCCGGGTCGGTTTTGGCAAGCATCCTGTCATACTGTTCGTACATTTTCTGGACACTATTTTCAAGGAGATAATAATGTTTGATATATGGCACAAGAAGCACCATAAATGCAAGTGCAAGAACAAGCAGTGATATTTTCTCATATATTACAAATGCCATACAGCCAGCCACTGTAAGTATTGCAAAAAGGAACGTGACTACAAGATGTATAAGCCTTTCATGCATAAAGAACTTTATCTGGATCAGATGTTTTCTCTGCTCATCGGTAAAATCCAAATCTTCTCTTTTTAATATTTCTTCTATATAATCGAGATATTGTTTTATTCTCTTCGCCATAACTGATCCTCCCTTGCAATTTAAACAGTATCGCATTCCTGTTTTTTACATTATATTTGCCTTATTGAGTAAGTGCTCGAAGGACGCTGTTGCATTATCATAGAAGAAGCTTAGCACATATGACGGATTTTCTTCCTCATCGGTATCAATTATCATCTGAAAGCATTCTTTTCTTTTACAGGCATCACTGCCATCTCCCATGGTTGTGTTTCCTGCTGCAGAACCAGGGAAGTTCACATAATTCTCAACAACCTTTTCCTTAGGAATTCCGGCATAGAATATGGCACTATTTGCAAATTTCTTCAGTACCTGCCTATACTCCTCTGCACTAAACGGTCTGTCAGGCACCTGTTCTATAAGCCTGTCATCGGCATCATACAATTTGTGCCCCTCAAGCAGGATTGCCTGAATTTCTGCTCCTGTAAATCTAAGATTCATGGTATCTGCATACCTGTCTGTATACATCTCATTCTGGGAATTTTCCGCCTTAACTATAACTCCAGTCAGTGTGAATGTTAGAACAGCCTGCACATTTTCCCTGTCGTCCCAATCTACTGCCTCAATGGTTGCATCATGAAAATCCATGGTGTTTAATTCATTTTCTATACAGTATTTCATTTTTCGCTCCTTATTCTGATTGAACTCAAGCCATGCCAAATATCGTATTTTATAATAGCATCCGCAAAAGACTTTTTCAATAAAAATCCGTTCCTGCATCACCACACCAGACAATAGTTTCTTTCATGATTACGGCTCTCTAACATTGAACATCAGCCCATAATAAATCGCCTACGGCGAGGGCTGACGCTACATGTCAAGTTTTCATAGAAAACTTGACACAATCCTTAATATTCCACCTCATGAGTAAGATCAATCACGCTTCCATCCATGGCATTTATTATTACAAGCTGGAACGGATACATGTCTTTAGCTCCAGCACCAACAATTGTCGTATCACCATTTTTTCCTGCATCTGTGCATATAAATGCCCATGCAGGTATAATCTTATATCCCTTGACAATTTCAACACCATTCTCATCAATTTCCGTATTTTTTATCCGGTAATACGTAAGTTTAACCTCATCAAAGGTTATATCAAGATACCCCGTTTTGTTATCAAGATTTCCGTAATACTCTGGTATACCTGTCTTTGCTGCTTCAAGTATGTCATCCCATGAGAGCAGGCTTACATTACTTTCCTCGTCTTCCTGTGAAATGCCCATGGTAATGTTCGCAGAAATCACCTGTCCATCATATACATACGCTTTAAAATTCTCGTTGGTAATAAGATAGCCCACATCCCCTGAGGTATCAAAATAGTCTATATTTAAGAGATATGGATTATAGATTTCTATTCCGTTTACAGTTCTGTTCATGCTGATCACATAGCCATCTGCTTCCTCAGCAATAACATCATTCTTGTAGTCGTAATAATTCCAGTACATATCTGTACAATATGACAGCTTCATGTCGGATAATCCAAGGCTGTCAAAATACTCATATGCTACAGCCTGTGCCTCTTCTGCTGACATTTCTGATTTATTATCAACTCCTGTTTCTTCATTGCCACTATCATAAAAGGAGACATTCACACACCCCAAATCATCTCCTATAGGTCTTAAATCACACAATCTCTTAGAGGGATATACATTCATATCAGCACTGACGCCAAAGCCTGAAGATTCACCGCCACTAAACGAAAATGAATATAACTCATCCCCCCTATATCCAACAACATCTGACATTGAATCAATGCCATTATAGTCCGTAAGAGGTGTCCTGGCTGAAACCACATTCTGTGCATCATTTCTATATTCTGCAAGTGCTTCGCTATAGCTTTCAGCCATATCTGTATCACCTGCAGCCATAGCTGCATCATACCCTCTTTCATCTGCCTCGATTATCAGATCAAGGTCATCTTTGTACACATGTTTGTGATCCTCTATGTATATTCCCTTATCTATATCAAAACTGCTTTCAACTATTTTTTTCTTGAAATCTGCTCCCCCATCAACCCTGCTACAATATATAACTGACATTGTAGACGTATCTGGGATCTCTATTTTATCTGACTTTATCTTTATGCTTTTAAGCCCCGAGTCACCAACTGGTATCTCCCCTTCATACGAATCCGGTGCATTGACCTTTGTCTTCAGCTCACCACTTTCATATGATGAGCCTTCCTTGTCTGTCAGCGAATCACTTCCTGTTGCAGTTCCATTTTCTATATTATAATCAACCTTTTCTTTACCACATCCCGAACACAATATTGTTCCAATGGTAATAAGACCTGCCGCATAAATACCTCTTTTTATCCCATAAATAAACTTGTTATTATTTCTGTTTTTTTCACTCCATGATTTACTTCTTATCATTGAAATAGTCTTACTCATTCTTAAGCACATCCTTTCTTCTTATGAGACATGCACCAATAATCATTATGAATATAATTAACATCGGCAAATACCAAACGACAAATTCATAATCTAAGGGAATATGTACCGCATTACTTTCTATCTTGGTATATCTTATGTTCATGGCATAGCCATAAAATATCAATTTTCCGGGATAATAAGTAGCTAACACTAATGTTGCCAAAACTACCGAAAGTGCCGTTCCTGTATTAATATAAAGACTAAGTATCATCTGAATTAAGCTTTGAACGACACCAACTAAAAATGGCAATACCACCGCCAGCATTATCAGTTTTCTGTATGTGAGCATTTGATCAACCTGCCCACCATATGAATTAGGAATTATATAATAATTTCTCTCAAATGATATATCTCCATATCGTAACCAATCGTACGAAATTATAACAAGCACTATAAAACATATATATGACACCACAACTAATATTGCCCATATGCATTTAGACAGCCACCAGCCTTCTCGAGTACGGGACTTCACAAACACCTGTAGTCCAAATGACTCTGTACTATCCTTTATATGTCCTCCTATAAGCAGTGCCAGACATATATATACTAATATCCAATTCATAGGAAACGTGAACACGTAGTCTGTATCTGCATGAAAATCAAACGCTGCCTCTCCTCTAAACAAATTAAACATTTGTTCTATTACAGATGGTCTTTCACCACTCAAGTAATAAGTGTATAAATTATGTGCGTCAAATTTAATGCATGACACCAATACAAAGGGAACTATATATAAGTACCTGAAAATATATTTTATAGTTCCCTCTGTAATATCATACTTTAGTATTCTAAGTGCTTTCATACTTCATCACCCTTTACGATTTTCCCGGATTTCAAATATATAATTTCATCAGCCATATACTCCATCTCCTCTTTGTCATGGCAGGCAATAATTATTACTCTGCCCTCATCTCTGAGTCCTCTTATCAGATCTCTTATGTCTGACACACCTTCCGCATCTATTGCATTTATCGGTTCATCAAGAAGTATTATATCCGGTTCTCCCATTATTGCTGCTGCTATACCTAACCTCTGCCTCATTCCCAGGGAAAATTTATAATATTTTCTGTTATCTAGCGGATCAAGCCCCACACTATTTAAAAGTTGAGCTATTCCCTCTTTGTCTATTTTTTTACCACCTATGCCATTAAGCATCTTTAAATTTTCATAAGCTGTATATTCATCTAAAAAAGCAGGATTTTCTATAAGCAGTCCTATACTTTCAGGGAATGAGCAGTCCTTTCCGAGAATTTTGCCATCTATAACTATCTCTCCATCTGTAGGATATATTAATCCAGATATAAGTCTCATCAGCATAGTTTTTCCGCATCCGTTCTTACCGCTTAAGCCATATATCTTTCCACCTTCAAATGTAAAATTCACATTATCTATGACCTTAGTCTTCTTTATTACTTTCGTCACATGCTTAATCTCTATATTCATATCTATCCTCGCTGTTAAAATCTATTCATATCTTGAAAACAGTCAATCTTTCTTTTTATTTTGCCAGCATTATCTTTTTACAGTCTCTCTTTTTATATTAAAAATGTAATATATAAAATACTCAATCACAAGTAATGCCAATGTTATAATAAGAAACGGCATTTGTCTGAGACTACTCTCTCCATTCTGATCCGGTCTTATAAAGTATGAAAAATTATAAGTTCTAAGCCATACCTTTGAAGCCGATAATTCTCCAACTCCATAATAAAGAAAATATGTCAACACAGCGGGAAATGTCATAGCAGTGAACCAATTTTTAGCGACACCGGACACCAGCATCGCCATACACGCAAGTATTCCACCATACAAAAAATCTATAAATGTATATAGCAGCACATATCCCACAGGATAATATGTATATATATATCCAAACATATCGTTTAAAGTAATTTTTGACTGCATTGCAAGTGGATCAATCTTTATTATCGGCATATAGCACATGGATACTACCATACTTACTAGCAATGGTATGGCAATAACTATTCCCCCACTAAAAAAAACTGCTATATACTTAGCATTCATGTAGCGTTTTCTGCCACATCTTGTAATTATTTGCGATGCATATCCATTTTTCCACTCATCATACTGAGACATTGCAAAAGGCATTGACGCAAGTAATGGCATAATAAGATACAGCATAGTACTATATGGAGTATATGTTTCGCAGCCTATCCACCCCTCTATAAAACTATTTTCATAAAAATCCATTTTTTCATCTACACCATTTTCAACATTCATGACATATTCATAAGTTTGATTTACCGCCTTCCTCTGTGTCACATAAAAGCTGTAGGTTTGTATCCCAATTACAAATAATGAAACAAGAATCACAACTTTTATGTTTTTTTTATGAAACATCTTGTATAATTCAAGTTTTAAGACACTCATACTATTCCGTCTCCTCGTACCATCTTACTGTCCCTACATCCATGCATTCTCTTATTGGATAATTGCTGTATACAATATCATAATTCATTTGAAGATTATTAATTTTTTCCCAGCCTTTTTCAGTATAATTCTCCTTATATATAGGGAACACATAATTTAACAGATCACCCGATCTGAAATTTCCTTCTGACAGAGATGGGTTAAATCCACCAAAATTATCATTATCCACCATGCACAACACGTCTTCTGCTTCTAAATAATTATCAGGAGTGCTGAACCTGCTATTACTGTCCCCATCTAATTCCAGCTTAATTTTCACAACCATTACCCTAAGGTTATCATCTGATCTTCCCGCTATGTATTTACTTCCATTTGTATATACTTTTTCAAAATCCGACGGATAATAAAGTACTGCATCCTGTATGGTATATGTAAATCCATCTTTATAAAGGCTTTCACCCATTGCATATATTTTGTTTTCCGGAATTCTTGCATGTCTATTTACCCAGACTATACGTGCCACAATACCCGCCATCATCATAATAACAAATATGAAAATGCATATCTGCTTATTTTTTTTCAACATATTAATTCACCATTTTTCACTCCATTTTTATGTTCTTAGGTTCACACTTTACTATCATATGGTACTTATCATTTTCCACATCATAAAATTCATTTCTGCTGCTATCTGTTGGATCAGTCATGCTACCGGCAATACGAATATAAAAATTCAAATGATCATACTTATCATACGGATTTAATATCGTTTCATTCTCTTCTCCAGCATCAGACACTTCGACTTCCCATGCAGACACCCTATGCACCATACTTATTGTTATTTCTTCTCCGGAGGCTATCTCCATCCCTCCATTTTCCCAGTTATTTGGATTCGTTTTGGCACCGTTTATCGGTCGTGTTATACCACCAACATCAGAAAATCCCCATCCTTTTTCCCCGGGCTTTCCATTAATATACTTATAATGGCGGCCATCATCTTCCAAACAAAACAATTCAATATCGTTATAAAGATATTCCCTGTCATATGCACTTATATTTTTTATTCTTATATCATTAACAACATATACATAATTTTCTTTACCATCCCTATAGTATACTTCATCAAGTTCTATTCCATCATAATCTTCACTATCTTGAAAAAGATAATAATCCTTGTATACCCTCATATCCTCAATGGTATACTGCCAGCCCTGCCATTCAAAAGCTTCATACTGTTTTCTCAGACTGCCTTTATCAACCTGTTCCTTTTGATCGGCCCATAATTCTTCTTCATATGCCAGTGACTCATCACTGTCTAATTCATCTACGCTCTTATTAGCGTCTGATTTTGTATCCCCAACATTTGTGTTACTATCCGTCTTTCTTTTTCCCTTTAGTATCGCGCCTGTAACGCCAATTCCCACAGCCAAAATCACAACTATCAGAATAGCCACGGTATTTTTCTTCATTATCATTCTCCTGTCATATGATTAATTATAAAATTTCTCCGCCGTTACATACATCAATAACGACGGAGTTCTTCTGAAACTTTTATATAAGTTCATTACTATTTAAGCACTTCATACTCGCCAAGACAATCCGGACTCCACACTCCCCTAGCTACACCCGCGCCACTATATGATCTCATCCCAATAGTTGCCATTGTATACTTACGTTCATGAACGTAGTTTGTTATCCTGTACTTTCCAGTATGTTCAGCCACATATCTCTTACGGCCACCACCAGCGGTTCCTGCCTGATAGTACTTATTTTCATCTTTTTTATATCCATATGGTGAAACCTGCATAGCTGTTATGTTTCCATATGTAACACTTCCCCAATTGAAATATATCTTTGTATCCGTGTACTTATCCCTAGGATCTGGATGAACCTGCTTATCATCAGACGAATTAAGTGAGAACTGCCATGATGAATCCGTGTACCCATATTGCTCACCAGAACTTGCATCTATATCGCTATCACCTATTTCATTAGTCTCTCCCACATTTCCTGCAGCTTTTGTAACTCCCGTAGTCACCCCAACACCTGCTGCAGCTAATATTCCCGCCATTGCAGCAATTATTATTTTCCTCTTCATACCTTCATCCTCCTATCAATTTTCGAACATGTCACTTGCGCAATCACACATACAAAAGTAAAATAAAATTTCGATATATCATGTTCATGCTAGCATATCTTTATATACATGTCTATTATTTATCAGGAATTTGTAATGAACGATGTGTATTAGGTAATAAACAAGATTTTACGTCTTTTATTGACAAGATTTTACGTCTTTTATTGACAAGATTTTACGTCTTTTATTGACAAGATTTTACGTCTTTTATTGACATTAATTGTGTTAGAAATTATAATGTTATTTGTTGTCAGGTGTTTGTTTTACATTATTCACATAGAGGATTATATCAAGGCAAAACATGAATGTATTTATTGTTGAGGATGAACCTATACAACTTAATGGAATTGTTGAAATACTCAAATCAGAATTCAATGGTGTCAAATGTTTTACAGCGTCAAATTATAATGAGGCTACTACCTTACTCTCAGATAATATAGCCATAGATGTTATACTTCTTGACATTCAACTGGACGACTCCGATGGTCTTACCGGAATCGATCTTGGAAGATATATACGCACGCTTTCCCAGTTTGAAAGCACACCTATATTATTTATAACAGCTTATGCTGCAGAAGCTGCCGGTGCTATCCATGCTACAAACTGCTTTGATTTCCTTGTTAAGCCTTATGAGCCCTCGGATCTCACATCCTCTATACAGAAGCTTATTAATAAACATATCATCACAGAAAAACCCCTTCGTTTCCGCACATCAAACGGAGTATATTTTATTGTGCACCCATCAGAAATCATCTACATAAATAGTATAGGCCGCAATATATATGTGTATACGCCAGTGGAAAGATTTGTCATTCACACTGCCCTTAAGGAAATCTTGAAAGTACTTCCTGGAAACTTCATCAGATGCCACAAAAGCTATATTATAAATAAGAATTTCATTGCAAACTATGACATAACAACCAGATATGTTGCAGTAAAAAGCGCAGATGAACTGACATCTATCCCTATAGGCCAGGCATATTATAAATCTCTCATGAGTCAATTAAAATATTAATTTCCTATTACCTTTCACATATATCTGTAACCTTACCGGTCTGCATATTCATTACACTAGTCTTCTCAGCACTTTTCCACTTTCGGTCTTCTGCAGGCTGTCGACTCTGACGAAATGTTTCGGGATCTCGCAGGCTTCCAGAACATCCGCAAGGCTCTGCCTTATATTTACATAACTCTCATCTGTTTTCTCTGTTTCTGACTCGTAATATGCCCATATAGATTCGTCATCGCCATTTTTAACTGACTTCACAGCTACATTCTTTACCCCGAGATACTTACGCAGGGCTTCCTCAATCTTGTAGGCTGACAGCTTTCTTCCATTTACAACTATTATGTCATCAGCCCTTCCGAGGAAATAAAATCTTCCTTCTTCGTCCTCAAAGCCCAGGTCATTTGTCTTATAAGGTCTTGGAGCACCAATAACGCCAAACGAGTTGGCAACCACAAATACATCGTCCTCTATGCGGACATCCACCTCAGGAAATGGTCTTCCCACCAGCCTTGAATCCTCTGTAAATTCTCTGTCGGTGAGATATGTTATATAATTTATCTCTGAGGCTCCGTAATAAACAAGCATGTCACATTCAGGGAAAATACTCTTCACTCTTGCGGCCTCCTCTGCACCAAAGGACTGTGAGCCGGTGATATAATGCTTTATAGCAACATTACAGATATTATCAGCCTGCCCTCCGGCTTTCGAATAAGACTTCACCAGAGCCATCATTTTCACCGGGATCAGATATATATAGTTTACATAATTCTCATCTATGCATTTAGCCCAATATCTAGGGTCAAATTTCCTGGTTGTCACGATCCTGCCACCATCATGCATAAGCCCCATGTACAGGTTCAGATTTCCTGTAAATGACAGGGAACCATGTGTGAACAGCACAGTGTCTCCACCCATGGAAAAAAGCTTATTCTGCACAGGGAAATAATCTGCCCAGCTCTCCATGGTTCTAAATAGCACCTTTGAACTTCCTGTGGTTCCTGATGTCATTACCCCCATAATTGCACCATAAGGAACTTCAATGAACTCTATATGCCTGATCTCCTCCTCTCCCGGACACATGCCACATATGACCGGAACATCACCGTTTTTCATGGCTCCAAGAAAATACATAAGTTCCTCAACAACAGAATATCTTGTAATAAGACATATGCCATTATCCAGTCTTATCACACCCTCCAGCCATTCTTTACGTCCATCCATGGGACTTTCATGCTGACATTTTTTTAATTTATTTGTACAGTCATCTGACCGTTTTTCTTCATGTCCACTCGAAGAAATATCAGGCTGGCGTTTCTTATATTTTTCAGCAATAATATCTGCTTCACGGATGATATCACCATAGGTGTATTGTCTTCCGTCCTCCGTAATGGCAATCCTTTCAGCTGGAATTGCTTTTATCATTTCATAATAATTCCTGTATTTCATGTTTTAATCACCACATTTTTATATAACCTACCTGCTGATAAGCATGGCAGTTCCTATTCCGCCGGCGGCGGCAACTGCACATACTCCGTATCTCGTTTCCGATACATCTGTTTCCGAAACATCTTCACCTTTTACAACAATGTTCCAATCTTTATTGTCCACATCATTATATCCGGCTTCATTATCCACGCTATTATTTGCTGAGACTTTGGCTTCCTCCGCCATCAATTTCTCCATAGCTTTCATGAGATGTAAGGTTATTATGCCTCCGGACGCCCCATAAGGATGTCCGTATGCCAATGCGCCACCAAATACATTTGCATTTGAAAAGTCTTTGTTTACATAACTTTCCATCAACTTATCTATAACTGCAAATGCTTCATTATACTCCCATGCCAATATATCTGAAGCCTTCAGGTTGTTCCTGCTCAAGAGCTTATCTATAGCAGGAACTATACTGACAGGGCTCATATCCGGTGACGCCCCCACCGAAACAATGTCAACTATCTTGAAGGGATGTATGATTTCATTCATGTCCTTGATATATTTTTTATTTTCCTTATACTTTTTCAGAAAACGTTCTGAGCAAAGCAATACAAATGCTGCACCGTCATTGGTAAGACATACATTTCCTGCTGTGATATATTTTCCACCAGGAACCAGTACCGGAAGTCTTGTGAGTAACTTCTCGGATATCCTGTCCCTTATGCCCTCATCCTTTTCAGGATGCTCTTTTCTTGTCAAAGTCCTATTTTTATGTTGTTCTGCTTCTGCATTTGCACATTTGCCTGGTTCATCATCCTCCACAGCTCTCCTGCTTCTGTCATACTCGTAAAAGCTTCCGGCAAGTATGTCATCCAGTTCCCCATTCTCCCTTGACTGCACCGCTCTTCTGTGGCTTCTTATAGCATACATGTCAAGCTCACTTCTGCTCATATCAAAGATCTCGGCACATTTCTCAGCCCCCTTAAACATTGCAAGCTCATCATATGCCCCCGGCTTAAACTTCGCCACCTTAAATACGTTATCACCATCGTCTGAAAAGTCCGGGTGACGTTTATTTATGCTCCTTACCGGTGCCGTGGAGCTGCTTTCAAATCCTCCGGCTATAGCTACATCTGCCATGCCAAGCTCTATCTGCATTGCCGCCTGCATAATGGCTGCAAGCCCGGAGCCACACTGGAAGTCCACTGTCACCACCGGAGTTTTCTCCGGGACCCCCGCCATAAGGGAAGCAAGACGTCCGATATTCCCCCCGGCCCCGATGGCATTTCCTACCGCCACCAGATCTATATCCTCCGGTGAAACGCCATAGCTATCCATCACCTTCTTTATTACAAATGCCCCCAGCTCCTCAGCACCTACATTTCTATATATTCCATTTTCAACACCTATGTAGCTTCGTCTGCCACCAAGCAAATATACTTTATCCATTCTCTACCTGCCAAGATTGTAATTTATAGTTCAATGAAAATATACAACTATTTTCCCCTTTCTGCAATTATATAACATTATCATTTTTATAATATTATAGCATTTATCTTAATTTTGATCATAGCTCTTCTATTCCCGTATTATCTTTTTTAATACACCATTTTTTCAATACGGGAATTATATCATCTTTTATTCCACCCTAATATCCTTACAGATTCCTCAAAGACTCAAAGGTTTTCCTCAGGTTCAATATCCCGAAGCCGTAATACCTGTCCGGATACCGGCGGCTGTTCTCACGGTCTGCCCCCCTTATAAGGTACTGCCTGATCTGATTGCCGTTTATGTATGGTGACAGTCCTCTGTCCCTGGACCACTGCTGCATAAGGGCGGCGGCACCGACTGCACAGGCTGCACTTATGGAGCTTCCGCTTCCAGTAACCTTTGTACCGTAAGGACCCGCTCCGGTGATATTCACTCCGGGAGCTGCAAGGTCAGGCTTCACCACCGAATCTGCCGTATAGCCCCGGCTGCCATTCACATATATGCTGCCGTCGCTGTAATTGTATGCTGCAGCAACAATTGGTGTCTTTGCTGTCCCCGGCACTGTAACTGTTCCCCAGGTTACCGGATTGGTGAACACGAGGCCTTCCGGAGCAAACTGGCTGACAGGAAGCCAGGCTCTGTAGCTCTTCCCGGCTGCTCCTGCTGCTGTCAGTGTTATCCTGTACAGCCCTCTTGGCGTGTCAAAAAAACGTACCAGTATAAGTTCATCTCCTGACTGCCCCTCCACAAGAAAATAATCCACATATATGGTTCCCCCGCCGAATATAGGTTTTATTATCTGACTTCTGTCAAACCGGGGCGGAATACGATCAATTATCTCTCCACCGGCAATATCCATGCCTATGGCATATACTCCGGGAGCCTTTCCCCATATTTCAAGGGTAAATGCTGTCTTCTCAGGAACATTTATCTCTATGACTGCCTGTTCATTGTCCTCTATGTCCCCCTCAGTGTGATGACCGGCAGCGCCTTCATTTCCCCCGGCAACACTGACACATACACCTCTTAATATTCCTATATTATTTATGTATGCCTCAAGGGCTGCACTGCCTGTGTGGCTTCCGCTGTTGGTTCCAAAGCCTATAAGTATAGATACTGTTTTCCTTAATCTGTAGGAACACTGGAGAATATACGCAATCGCCAGCATTATATCTGCCTCCGAATAGGCTTCTCCCCGCCTAACTCCGTACAGCTCCTTGAGATTTTCCTTTGCCTTCTTTAACTTCACCACCACAAGGTCGCTGTTTTCTGCAATACCGTTATTTCTCCCGGCGGCTATGGAAGCAAGATAATTTCCATGGTTATCCTCTCCACGGAGCACACTTTTTCCTTCCTCAACAAACCTGTTAAGCTGCTCCTCCGTATAATACGTTCCAAAGGGGAATTCTCCGGCATAACTATCACCGGAAGATGAATTAACGCTCTGATCCCATGCATATTTTATCCTGGTTCTGCCGTATTCGTTTAAAAATTCTTCGTTTAAAATGTCTATTCCTGTATCAACGATTCCAATGACAATATCCTTTCCGTCAAGTCCAAGAACACTTTCGTTGTCAAGATTTTCCCCGTTGATCATGGACAAAATAGAAGGAGTATTGTAAGCTACCTCTCCCTCCGCCACATCCATAGGTGCCAACAGCTTGGGAAATATATTGTATGCCAGGTTCCCGAAGCTCTCCATGTAGTCGCTTCTCTTTTTGGAATAAAGTATTGCATACCTGTTATCAATAAAAAACAGGCAGGCATTGGAATAAATCTCTTCCAATATCTGCCTATCTCCGTTGTATTCAACTATATAATCTGCATAATCCTCACTGTATACTGCCTCATAGCAATTTTCATTCATAGGTATACCCTCCCTTGAAATCAGTTCACCATAATGGTCATATACAACAAGTATATTTAACCGAAGCCTCCGTCATGACTAAACATTATCCCATACACCCCCGACATGTTCACATTACTTAGACGCCTCACTATTCAATTCAGTTGTTTAATCAGGCTATTAAATTTGCCTGCCCAATTTAACTAATCAGCCTTCTTCTCGGCTATATACTTCTTAACCTCTCTCTTTAAGATGTCATACTGGATAGGTCCGGTCTTAAGGATGACTGTATTGAACTCCTTAAGGTCAAAATCATCGCCAAGCTGTCTCTCGGCATATGCCTCAAGCTCAGCCATCTCGTAGTATCCTGTTGAGTAGCTCTGGTATACCGCCGGATCACCTATGATACTGTCAAATATATCCTGGGCGATCTCTCCATTTAATCCTGACTTATTAAGATAATCTGCCACATCGTCTACTGACCAGCCCTCATAATGGACGCCTATGTCTATCCTGCCTGTGGCAAGATATCCAATCTCATCATTTATCTTGTAAAGCTTTGTAAGCACATCTGCATATTCAGGATTGTCAAATTCATAGCTTCCAATAGAATCATAGCAGGCATACATTGCCCAGCCCTCTTTATATCCAAGGAAATTGTAAAGGGTTCTTACAGGATTTGGATTTAATGACATATAATATGCATTCTGGAACATGTGTCCCGGACATCCCTCATGGGCAAGTGTTGTCCAGAGACCGCTGTCTGCGTGGGCTCCATTTACCCTGATTATATTGTGATCCTGATCGTCATATGCCGGCGCCATGTAATAGGCAAGAGTATTCTCAAGGATTGATTCCATTGCCGGATCAAGATTGTCAACATCATATTCTATATTCTTGAAATCAGGATAGTTCTTGGCATTCTTGCTCATAAGCTCGTCTATGATCTCCTTTGAAGTCATACCCTCTGTGGAGAACAATGTATCTGAATTCTCAACAAAATACTCGTAAGCCTCCTGATTTTCACCATAAAGTGCATACATATCAATGAACAGCTGATTAAGGTTGTCATCCAACATATTGATAACCTCCTCCGGGGTCTTCTCTGTGCCTGTGTAATATTTAAGAAGATACTCGTAGTAATCCTTGCCGCCATCGTAGTAGCATATTCCAAGATCATTCTGACCGGTTCCCTTAAGGGATGTAAGCACATCCTTTACATTCTGATATGCCGGAAGAAGACTGTTTAAGACTGCTTCCTTATTCTGTTCCTTGAAATCTGCCTTTTCCTCATCTGTAAGGAAATCAAGGGCGTCAATATTTGAGTCAAATACTGTGATCATGAAATGATCATCTGTCTTCTCAAGGAAGGTGTCACACTGCTCGATAACCTGGTCGCACACGTCATCTGACATGAAATAACCCTTCTCTGACTTAACCTTCTCGAAGTCAAGATAAGCGTTAAAGTAATCCGGCACCATATTTATAAGCTGGATATAACGCTCCACATCGCCCTTATCATCAAATCTGTAATCTGTGAAGTTGGTGGCAAGATTCGCCTGAAGTCCTCTCATAGGAGAAAATGGCTCCATAAGGTAAACATTGTCATATGCCATATCCGAAACTGTCAGATACTCATCAAGCATGTCATAGGTAAGTCTCTGGTCTGCTGTCAATGCTTTATAACTGAAGCCCTCCAGCTCCGTCTTGAAGTCTGCGTATTTCTTACGTTCTGCAGCAACAGCCTCATCAGACATGTCAGCATCTCCAAGAGATACCTCCGGCTCTTCTATGCCCATGACTTCGCCATCTTTCACACTGTAATTATATGAGATCGTATCTGTTGTGACCTCAGCCTTATAGTATCTGTCTAAGAACTCATCGAACCTGACCTGCTCCTCAGGATCCTCCTGATACTGGCTCATATCCTCTGTTGTTATATCTTCTGTGTCCTCATTGCTATCTGTCTCTGTGGTCACAGCAGCCTCTGTGGTCTTATCATTGATGGATCCCTTTACATTTTCCTTGCCACAGGCAGCCATTGAAAACATAAGAACGGCACTTAAAACAAGTGCTGTGCTTTTCCTTATCTTACTTATCAGATTTTTCTTATACATATTTCATCTCCGTTTTCATTTGATACGGCTGTCATATTTCATAAATATCACTGCCGTTACAGAATATATTCAAGTTATATTCTATCCATAAAATTATCCTAATATGCCATATGCGTCAAGTACTATTTTAATTCCGATGAGGATGAGGATACATCCTCCGGCTATCTCTGCCTTCTTCTCGTATCTGCCACCGAATATACTTCCTATCTTCACACCAAGGGCAGATAACACAAATGTGGTGGCACCGATAAATAATACGGCAGCAATTATATTTACCTTAAGGAATGCAAATGTAACTCCAACCGCCAGAGCGTCTATTGAGGTGGCAACCGCCATGAGCAGCATGGTCTTAAAGCCCATATCATTGTTAAGCTTCTCCTCTTCTCCGAAAGCCTCACGGATCATATTTGCACCTATGATAGCCAACAGAACAAATGTTATCCAGTGGGAGCACTTTGTCACCATGTCAGCAAAAAAACTTCCAAGGAAATATCCGATAAGTGGCATTAATGCCTGAAAGCCACCAAACCAGGCTCCTGCAATGCACATATGCTTTGCCTTGATCTTGCCAAGGGACAATCCTTTACATATGGACACTGCAAATGCGTCCATGGATAAGCCTACCGCTAAAATAAAAAGTTCTGTGATCTTCATAAATTCTCCTTCATATCAGTATTGTAACTATGTCTGCGACATCATTACAATAAATAGAGCAGCAACCATTACAAATTGCCTACGGCAAGGGTTGCTGCAGCGTAACGATGTCTGCGACATCATTACAATAAATAGAGCAGCAACCATTACAAATTGCCTACGGCAAGGGTTGCTGCAGCGTAACGATGTCTGCGACATCATTACAATAAATAAAAAAAGACTCAAGGGACAGCAAACAAGCTGTCTCTTAAGTCTCATCATTTACAGTAATACCAGGTATAAATACCATTATGTTGATACTACAACATTGTCTCCAATGCTGACTACTCCCTTACGGACTTCGTAGATTGTATCATAATGATAAACTTTTATCAAGAAGTTTTTCAAGAGCATATATTTTATTAAAAGCAGCTTTAAGCATTTCCTCTTCGAAACTGCTCCGGACTGATTCCTTTAAATCCTGCCCCTAGCCCGGAAGACTCTCCACACCACGCATTTCGATAAGTGGGCTTCCTGTGCCTCTTATATAATCTCCAGTGATGGTCACTCTTCCGATATTATCATCCCTTGGAATCTGATACATGATATCCAGCATAAATTTCTCAATAATGGCACGAAGGGCTCTGGCTCCGGTCTTCTTCTCCATTGCCTGGGCAGCGATCTCTTCATATGCCGAATCGTCAAAACAAAGGTCTACCTCATCCAAGGCAAGAAGCTTCTTGTACTGCTTAAGGATGGCATTCTTAGGCTCCTTAAGTATCTTCACATACATATCCTTGTCCAGAGCGTCCAGTGTAAAGAGTATCGGAAGTCGTCCGAGGAACTCAGGTATCATTCCGAATTCCCTTAAGTCGTCATTTGTAAGCTCCCTTAAGAGATTTGGGTTATCGTCGTATTTGTCCTTAAGATCTGCCTTAAATCCCATGGAAGCCTGCTTGTTAAGTCTTTCTTTTATTATCTCCTCAATATCAGGGAATGCTCCGCCACAGATAAACAGGATATTTCTTGTGTTGATAGTGGTAAGGGGAACCATTGCATTCTTGCTTCCTGAGCCTACCGGCACCTCCACATCAGCTCCCTCTAAGAGCTTAAGGAGTCCCTGCTGTACTGATTCTCCGCTGACATCACGGCTGTTTGTATTTCTCTTCTTGGCGATCTTGTCTATCTCATCGATAAATACTATTCCTCTCTCAGCCTTCTCCACATCATTGTCCGCCACTGCAAGAAGCTTTGAAAGCACACTCTCCACATCATCACCGATATAGCCTGCCTCTGTAAGAGTTGTGGCATCTGTTATGGCAAGAGGCACATTTAACAGCTTCGCTATGGTCTTAACAAGATAAGTCTTACCACAGCCTGTAGGTCCCACCATGAGCATGTTGGACTTTTCGATCTCAATGTCATCCATGGTATTTGTAAGGACTCTCTTGTAGTGGTTGTACACTGCAACGCTTATTACCTTCTTGGCATACTCCTGACCTATTACATACTCGTCAAGCATTGCCTTGATCTTATGAGGTGCAGGTATGGTCTGGAGTGTAAGCTCCGGCTCTTCCTTCTTAGGCTTTGCCGCCTTCTTCTTCACCTTCTGCTTATCCGGTATGTCATTCTTAAAAAGCTGTGACATATCAAGATTGCCCATATTTGAAAGATTTGACAGATCAAGGAACTGCATGCTTCCAAGACCGCTGTTGTTGAAATTGTCAAATGTCTTCTGCATACAATCGGGACATATGCTTATGCCCCCCGGCATATCGATAAGCTTTCCCGCCACACTCTCCGGTCTTCTGCAGAGATAACAGTACTTCTCGTACTCGTCATCCTTATCATTTTCATCTTTATTGTCTATATTGTCATTGTAATTTTCTGACATGTTATCCTCCGGTTTTCTGTTTCTTCTGATTTATCACTATGCCATACATCTTAACATTTTTCTCTTAAGACAGCAATAGCCCGATATCACCAATAATTGACATCGGGCTATAAAGCATATCATGTTTTCTGCAAATATTATTACAGAGCCTGCTCTCCACGCTCTCCTGTACGGATACGGACAACATCTGCAACATCATATAAGAAGATCTTACCATCACCGATCTTACCGGTTGATATCTTTTCGCAGACCTTAAATACAACCTTGTCTGCAACATCATCGGTAACTATTGTCTCGATCTTAACCTTCGGAATAAGATTTACAACATACTCACTGCCTCTGTAGGTTGTCTTGTAACCTTTCTGATTACCATAACCCATAATGTTTGACACCATGGCACCGGTTGATTCACACTCATCTAAGATAGACTTTACATCATCAAGTTTCTCTGAACGAACAACAATCTCTACTTTCTTCATAATTCAGGTCCTCCTGTTATTTCATATTGATCTGCCTGACAATATTGTCTGTGAAATTCCGGCAGATATGTTCCCTTTACACAGTCACACTATCCAACTGCTGACAATATTTTAGCATAGGGAAAACCAGAATTCCACAAATTACCAAAAGACAGAATAATTAAATAATTATCTAATGTAGCAGTAAAATATTTGCCTTTTTTTCCCACAGATCACTTAATATTATTAAGTTCCCATCGATGTATCGCTCTGTAATTCCCTGACTCTTTTTATAAACTTTCCCGGCGTAGTACCCATTATCTGTTTAAATTCATTCTGATAATGAGACTGATCCACGAAGCCACATTCCTCCATATAGGAGCTGATATCATCATATGGATAGGAACGGATCCTGTTTACTGTGGTCTCCACTCTCTTCACCCGGCAGTACAACTTGGGATCCTCCCCAAGCTCAGCCATGAATTTTCTCCTTATGGTCCTCTCGGTATAATCAAACAGCTCTGTAAGCTCCGACACCCTGACCTTTCCGTTTCTAAGAGATATATGTGTTGTAATGGAAAGCACTGTGCTGTCTATGTGCTTCGGTTCAATACAGTCCCTTAATATAGAAATAACCTTCTCTGCCCATGTTCTGAAAACATCCTGTCCACCATTATTGACCCAAATATCTAACCGTTCTCCTGTCCGGGATGCACTGTCCAACTCTGCAGACATCTTCTTATAGGAAGCATCTCTACCTACAGCCGTCCTTATCGCCGATATATCCTCCTCCCTCATGGAGTATCCGAAGGGAAGCTGCAATACCACAAAGCTTTTTATCCCTTCTTTATATGTAATGGCTTTTTTCATTCTGCCTAACGGAATTATGTCAACCAATCCCTCTGCAAATACCACCATTATCCCCTGAAGGAGCTGGCAATAAACCGTATATTCCTTAACTCCCGCTCCGGCATATGCGGTATACCAATCTGTTTCGCAGCCGATCATGGGCAATTTCTCATTAAAGAAAAGCTCTGAATTGTATTTTATGTTCTTCTGGTATATGTCCTCTGCGTAAAACATAATAAAATATACTCTCCTTCAGTGTTCTCTTTATATTATTAAGTCTCTGCTTAATAAATAAAGGTTAATAAATATATGTCCGATTTTTACAATATTTTACCATTTCACAGTCATATACTCAACCTAAATTTAAACAACGCGATGCACAAAGACGTGTCAAAGTTCCAACCCGGAATGTGACATGTCTTATTTTTTTGTATCGTAGAAAAACCCTGATCCATTGCCCCAGGCAAAATACAAATGGATCGGCGGTGGGAAGAAGAAGGAGGAATTATTATGGATAACTCAGCAATCTTTGCAGTATGGTTCCTTATAGGAGCCGCGTTGGTATTCTGGATGCAGGCTGGTTTCGCAATGGTTGAAACAGGATTTACCAGAGCCAAGAACGCAGGAAACATCATCATGAAAAACCTTATGGATTTCTGTATAGGTACGGTGGTGTTCATCATCATTGGATTTTCACTTTTACTTGGTGAAGATATTGTAGGTATAATCGGAAAACCCGGATTTGACATTTTCACAGACTATGCAAATTTTGATTTTTCAAACTTCGTATTTAACCTTGTGTTCTGTGCCACAACCGCTACTATTGTTTCAGGTGCCATGGCAGAAAGAACAAAATTCATTTCATATTGTGTATATTCAGCTATCATCTCCGCTGTAATATATCCTATCGAAGCCCACTGGGTATGGGGCGGCGGCTGGTTAGCAAACCTTGGCTTCCACGATTTCGCCGGTTCAACATGTATCCACATGGTAGGTGGTATCTCAGCCCTTATCGGTGCTGCTTTACTTGGACCTCGTATCGGTAAGTTCGACAGAGACAAGAACGGTAAGGTAACTAAGGTAAATTCTTTCCCTGGTCATAACCTTCCACTTGGTGCTTTAGGTGTATTCATCCTCTGGCTCGGCTGGTACGGATTTAACGGTGCAGCCGCAACAACCGTTGCGGAGTTAGGTTCTATCTTCCTTACAACAACTATTGCTCCTGCCATTGCAACAGTAGTTTGTATGATATTCACATGGATCAAATATGGCAAGCCTGATGTATCAATGTGTCTTAACGCTTCACTTGCAGGTCTTGTAGCTATCACAGCTTCATGTGATGTTACAGACGCTCTTGGTTCTACTATAATCGGTGCTGTTGCCGGCTTACTTGTAGTATTCGGTGTATGGCTCCTTGATCACAAGCTTCATATTGATGACCCTGTTGGTGCTGTTGCAGTTCACTGCTTAAATGGTATCTGGGGTACTATTGCAGTAGGTTTATTTGCAACTGATACAGCTCCTGCATTTGCAAGAGGATTTGGTGATGGCGTTACATATGGTGCAAACCAGATATGCGGCAAGGGTCTCTTCTACGGCGGTGGCTTCCACTTACTGGGAGTACAGTTGACAGGTCTCTTCTCCATCGCAGCATGGACAGCCGTAACTATCACAATCGCATTCCTTATTATCAAGGCTACTCTCGGACTCAGAGTTACTGAGGAGGAAGAGATCGAAGGTCTCGACATTAAGGAACATGGTCTTCCATCAGCATACGCTGACTTCACCATCAACAAGTAGGAATTCCATAATAAATACCTTTATAAATCATTACAAAAGTAAGCCCCGGTGGATCATTCCCCGGGGCTTATGTTTTATCTTTCTACAACGTCTTCCTTATAATGTCTTTATCACAATATCTTCCTTATAATGTCTCTATCACAATATCTTCCTTATATCAAATTCCAGAATTTCCTTGCGGAATATATAGCTTATATCACTGTCGCTGTATCCCTTGTTGCATATACTTTCCATTATATCGTTATCCCTGTATATCCTTCCCGGTATCTTGCCGGAATTCTTAAGTTCTCTCTTTCTGTCTTCAAATGAAATAATATCTGCCACCTGTATCACCCCATATCCGCCATGCCACAGGCATGATCTTACTATGGCTTACACTGTATAAGTACAAGCCTCTGCTTCTGTTTTTTTTGAGCTACGGAGTCTATTATAGCACAGTCCCCCCTGACAGCCACATGCAAACTGCAACTTCTAAGAATATGAAGTAAACCCTTTCCTAAACTTAAAAAAATTCCCTGAACATACATCCGGGGAATTCTTTTATTAAGTATTGTATTATATTAAAGACTACTGATTAAAGATTAACTGAACCAGACTCGCCATCTGCTGTATAGTATGCAACACTCTTCTCTGGCTGGTAGTAAACCTTTAAGTCCTTAACGGCCTTACCTGCAAGGCTTTCCTTAACCTTCTCAACGATTGAAGCGATCTCAATCTGACCACCTGCGAACTCAATGAATACTGTTTCGCTTGTCTTAACTGCTGCCTTCTTAGCAGGTGCCTTCTTAGCAGGTGCTGCCTTCTTCTCTTCAGCCTTTGGAGCCTCAGCCTTAACTGCTGTCTTCTTAGGAGCTGCTGCCTTAGCAGGTGCTGTCTTCTTCTCTTCAGCCTTTGGAGCTTCAACCTTAGCTGCTGTAGCCTTTGGAGCCTCAGCCTTAGCTGCTGCCTTCTTGCTTGCTTCAACCTTGGCAACTAAATCTGCTGGAGTTGCCTTAACAACCTTCTTAGCGTCTTCTGTCTTCTTTGCTGTAGCCATTATCTAATCCTCCATAATAATTATTATATAACTTAAAAATTTTATATGCTTCAAGTTACCTTGATAATACCTTATTTCCGGGCTTTTTTCAATAATGCTGCTTTTTTTCTCCCTTTTTACCTAATAGTCAGACATTTTTGACAGATATCTGTCAAAATCACCATAGTTTCGGGGGGAATATATTTTTTAGTGGTTTTTTTTTGTAACTTTTGTATAACAAAAAGCCCTAATTCATAAGAATATTCACCACTTCATTGAGTTTCATTCCATTCGACCCTTTAATAAGTACCACATCCTCAGGCTTCATAATGGCCATAAGATATATGGACACCTCCTCGTTGTCGCTGAATGAATATGCCTTGCAGTATGAATCCGGGCACTCGTCTATGGCTTTCTTAATCTCCATGGAATCCTTACCCACTACTACAACCTCATCTATCTTCTTGTCTCTTATATACTCACCCAGTTCCCGATGGTACTTCCTGCTGTTCTCACCCAGCTCAAACATATCTCCAAGAACCGCTATCTTCCTGCCCTCACATTTGTAATCGCAGAGAACATCAATGGCAGCCCTCATTGAATCGGGACTTGCATTGTAAGCATCATCAATTATGGTATATCTTCCCTCAAGTTTCAGCACTCTCTGTCTTATTCCATAGAAATCCTTGAAGCCCTCACTTGCCACTTCCATAGGTATCCCCAGAAGATATGCCACAGCTATTGCCGCAAGGGCATTTCTTACGTTATGTCTTCCCATTGTGGCAAGGCACACATCAACAGACTCTCCGTCGTGCAGGCACTTGAAATATGTGTGTCCCTGCTTTGCTACTATATCAGTGGCTCTGAAATCATTTTCCTCACCACAGCCAAAGGTTATGGTCTTATAGTCAATCCTGCCCTTAACCTCGTTAAGAAGAGGATCATCACCGTTTAAGAGCATTATTCCCCCTTCTTTCATGTGGCTGGCTATCTTAAGCTTCTCATTTCTGATATTCTCCTTGGAACCCATATGCTCAATATGAGCAACACCTATAATAGTAACAACGCATATACTTGGCATTACCATTCTTGAAAGACGCTCCATCTCTCCCGGCTCCGAGATACCCATCTCAATAACTGCTGCCTCATATCCCTTGTCAAGCTCTGACAATGTTACAGGAACTCCCACCTGAGAATTTCTGTTCTCCTTTGTATGGAAGCACCTCTTTGATGTACTGATGGCTGCAGTTATCATTTCTCTGGTAGTTGTCTTTCCTACACTTCCGGTAACCCCTATATAAGGCATATCGTCATACCTTTTTCTTATGTATAATCCGATATCCTGAAGTGCATCACGGGTATTGTCTACCCTTATGTAAGCCTTATCTGACTCCACTATTCCGTCATGCTCCGATGTAAGGGTGGCGGCACCGACTTCCATTGCCTTATCGATGAATATATGACTGTCTACTTTCTCTCCCAAAAGTGGTACAAACAGATCTCCTGCCTTTATCTTTCTTGAATCCGTACAGATATCAAGAAGCTCCGTATCTTCATTTCCTGAAAGCAGTTCACCGCCGGTGGCTTTCAGTATATCCCTAACAGTAACATTAACCATATCTGTCTCCTTGTACTGAGTATCATTTTTCATTTATTTTTTGACATTTTTCAACGTGTGCCAATCATTATAGCACCTCTGGAGGAAAATGTATATCTAAGAATTATCTCTATTGTACTTATCCCAGAAATTCTCCAGAAGTCTCCGGACATTTCCTCGGTTACAGGTAAGGTGATCGTTCCATTCTATTGGAAATAATTCCGTATACTCCCTGTAGGCAAATCTCTCATCCAGAAGAGCAATAACTCCCATGTCTTTCTCAGTCCTTATGACTCTTCCTGCTGCCTGGAACACCTTGTTTATCCCCGGATACTGATATGTATACCTGAATCCGTCCCTGCCGTTTCTGTCAAAGAAATCCATCTGTATCTGTCTCTCGTTACATACCTGTGGAAGACCCGGTCCTACCACCACTGCCCCCACAAGACTTTCACCTGTAAGATCTATTCCCTCGGAGAATATGCCTCCCATTATACAAAACGCCAGTATGTCATTTCTCCTGTCAAATTCCTCAAGGAACTCCTCTCTCTCAGTCTCGGTCATTGCCGGACTCTGGGTCATCACATGATAATCTCCGACTCCTTCTTCTTCGGTAATGTCGTAAAGCTTCTCCAGCATATTGTAAGAGGGGACAAATACCATATAATTCCCCTTATGGGCGTCCACAATTTTCCTTATATATTCAAATATATGAAGATATTCATTTTTGTTGCGTCTGTTGTACCGGGTTGTTACATCTCTTCCCAGCAATATCCTTCTTTTTTCCCTGTCAAATGGGGATGGTATATATATTGCCCTGTCACTTTCCGAATCTGACAGCATTTCCTTATAATATTTTACAGGAAGTATGGTTGCCGAGAAAAATACCGTGGCAATGCCCCTGCTCATACACAGGGAGAGATTTGCCGAGGGCTTTATGCAATACAGCTTCACCATGAACCTTCCGTCAGAAAGAAGCTCATCGTATATTACATAATTTTCATCCACCAGATCCCTGATGTTTAAAAAGGTATTGATCTTGAAATAAAACTCCATTACCTCTTTGCGTTCTTTTATATGCCTGTGATCCTCAAGAAATGTCTCAAGAGCGGAATACAGGTTCATCAAGGCAAATTCCAGATCTCCTATGGAAGCAAGCTCCATATAGTCAAGCCCCACAAGCTGCCGTTTCAGAGCCAGGAACTCCCTGTTGCACCGGTCAATGGCTCTGGTGGTCTTAACGCTGTAATTCTTTATTATCTTCTTTGCTTCAAGGAAATCTTCTTTTATGAGCACGGCACTGTACATGGAGGAAGCCCTGTCCACAAGGTTATGGGCCTCATCCACCAAAAAAACGTATTTTCCCGCCTGTCCGTCATCCTTTGCAAAAAATCTTTTAAGGTTCACCCGGGGATCGAACACATAATTGTAATCGCATATTATCCCATCGGCAAATAAGCTTGCGTCCAGACTAAGCTCAAAGGGGCACACTTTATACCTCTCTGCATATCCTGCCACGCAGTCCCTGTCTATTACATTTTCATTTTTCACCATTTCATAGAGAGCATTATTTACCCTGTCATAATGGCCTTTGGCGTAGGGGCATTTCTCCGGGTCACAGTTCATCTCATCTAAAGGACACGCCTTTTCCTTGGCGGTTATGATAACTGTCTTAAAGTACAGCCCCTTATCCCTTAACACAGCAAATGCATTTACCGCAACGCTCTTTGCTATGGTCTTGGCTGTAAGATAAAACAGCTTCTCCGTAAGCCCTGTGGCAAATGATTTCACCGTGGGAAATATGGCTGCCATGGTCTTGCCGATTCCGGTAGGTGCCTGAACAAACAAATGCTCCCCATTCTTTATGGTGTTATAGACACAGGCAGCCATGTCCTTCTGTCCCTTCCTGTAGGAATATGGAAATTCCAGATTCTCAATGGAGCTGTTTCTCTCCTTACTGTGTTCCAGGGCAAGCTTTACCCACATGAACATCTTGTCCATAAGCTCTGTGTACCATTGCTCCAACTCTCCAAAGGTATAAAGCTCTGAAAATCTTTTTATTTCTTCGCTTTCCAGGTTTACATAAGTAACCTGTACTGAAATATCCTTAAGTTTATTTTTCAATGCCCATATATATGCATAGCACTTAGCCTGGGCAAGGTGTACTGTCTCCGGCTCTTCTATGTCATCCAGTTTTCTGTACACACCCTTTATCTCGTCTATCATGTAATCAGTGTCCGCATTTTTGTTGCTTCTCTGATCTATGATACCGTCAGCCCTGCCCTCAACCACAAGACATATATCCTCCCTTGTGACGGCATGCTTGAGAGAAACTTCCGCATCATAATAAGACCCTGCCATTTTCTGAAGCTTTCTATGGATACGGCTTCCCGCATTCATGGCTTCCTTTGACAGAGTCCCACTACTACCATCGCTTATGTCTCCACTGCGAAGGATAAATTCTACAAGTTTTCTTACCGAAATACTTATGTCAACCATTTATCTGTATACGATCTTTACAGCCAGATCATCTGCTGTATCCTTGTCCTTTAATAATTCTACGATCTTAAGTCCAAATTCTATAGATGTTCCCATGCCTCTGCTGGTCACTACATTTCCATCTGTAACAACCGGATCTGTAAGGAACTCTCTGCTGTTAAGCTGTCCCTCCATTCCCGGATAGCAGGTGGCCTTCTTATCCTTAAGTATTCCAAAGCTTCCGAGGGCTGTAGGTGCTGCACACACTGCTGCCACAAGCTTTCCTGAGTTATACTGGCCGGTCACGATCTCCTTAACCTTATCACTGGCGATGAGATTGGTAACTCCCGGCATTCCACCCGGAAGGATAACAGCGTCTGCGTCGCCACCGATCTCTGATATCTTCTCGTCCATCTTGATGGTTATGTTGTGGCTTCCCACTGCATAGTCCTCATCATATACCGATACCATTCTGCAGTCTATTCCTGCTCTTCTTAAAAGGTCAACTACTGTAAGTGCTTCTACTTCTTCATATCCGGTTGCAAATAACATTCTTGCTATCATCAGTCTTCCTCCTTCTTAATCTTTTTTATACTCATGTATCTTCTGTTTTAGTTCAATATCTTTGCCATAATATCTGCAATATCCTCTTATCTCGATGTCTCTGACATAAAATCTGCGATATCATCTTATCTCAATGTCTTTTCAATGAAATCGGGAATATCTGCCTTATCCATAGTACTTAAAGCACTGTTCTGATATGCTCCTTCTCCGGTGACATCCCTTCCAAACCAGGATGGGGCTTTGAATTTCTCAGCCCACTCCAACGACGGAAACTCCACCTCTGCATATACGAGTCCCTTGAAATCCCCTTCAAATATATCAAGCTCTACCTTAAGTCCCGCGTCAACATCCTTATCCCCGCAGCCACCGTCGGTATCTGTAACAGGGATTATATAACGCTTCTTTAATATTACATTTCCATCAGCTTTTTTTACAAGACTTTCATATTCCGCTCTGTCCATGTCCAGCTCGAATTCTTCTCTTTCTATTAATCCCTTTGACTTTACTGTAAGGATATACCTGTCATCCGATCTTCTGACTCTTATTACAGGACTTGTGGATATATATGCCTGTTCAAGGCTCTTACATCTGTAGCTGTCAAGCTTATCAGGCAATGTATTTACAATATATTTCTTTTCTATCTCCATATCTGTCTCCTTACGGGATATTACATGCTTTTAATGGGCATATTATGGCATTTGCATATTTTTATACGGATACCCGCATATCCACCTTGCCGGCATCTGCCCATTTACTATTTTCATATTTACAGGCTTCCCGGTGGTATATCGGAAATATTTGCCTTGCTCATGATAGCCCTGTTGATATATACAAATGAAATTATCAGCGTAATAAATGTCATAAGTGAAGGTCCTATAATATATCCTGCTGTGGTATTGACCGCTGTAAGCAGGAATGAAAGTGTCTGTCCGAATATACATATCTTATATACCTGGGCAAATTCATACCCGGTATTAAACCTCATTGCAAGAGGCCTTGCAATTATTGTAAATACCAGTGCAAGGAAAAGTATCTTCACTGCCTTTGACACCATCACAAATAATGCCACAAATATTATATACATGTAAAACTGAGGCACCATGGTACTTAAACCCTGATTATCAAAGTCTCCCAAAAGCAGGTCAGACAGTTTATAATCAAAATAGGTATACTGCATGCCTGTACTCTTTAAACCCATGATCACATTTGAACTGCCAAAGGCAATATATATTCCATCGGAATTTATGTCGTCAAGGGTTATGTCTGTGTAATCTGTGTTCACATATATAGTAGCACTTCCAACATCCATGGAAAATTCATCCTCCATGTCAAGGGTTCCGTCCTGATATGTGAATTTAGGCATACTGTTTAGGATGAGATTTTCAAATCCACCAATCCTGGCAACATAGGTTATGGCATTTATTCCAAATTCTATGAAAGCCAGAAGGAAGGAAATTAAAATCATATAGGTTACTACCTTACCTGTGCTAAGCTTAACAAGTTCGTCATAATTCTTAGGACTTGTTATAGCTATGGACAGTCTGTCTATAAGCCTTAACTTATTTTCATTTGCAGGAGTTTCATTCATTATATAATCTCCAATCTCTTTAACGCATTGTATATGCCATCGTCAATGGCGTCCTCTGTGACCATCATGCACTTCTTCTTAAGCTCCTCAGGTCCTTTTGCCATTATAATACTATTAGGCACATAACTCAACATCGGGGCATCATTGTTACCGTCTCCGAAGGCGTAGGCATTTGTAAGAGGCAGGTCAAATCTGTCAAGGAGCGCCTGTATTCCGGTGGCCTTGCTAAACCCCTTTGGCACTATCTCACAGAAATTTCCTTCTCTGTCAATGTAATCGAAATATGGTTCTATGGCATTTTTAAAGCCCTGAAGATCACTCTTTTCATCATACCAGCAGCAGAACTTATCAAATATAAATCTGCCGTCCTCTATATCTTCTCCTACATTTATGCCGTTATTCCTGAAATATCCTACCATTTCCTTTAACAGCTCATTGTCCTTGTTACAGCCGTCCAGATACACACCGTCTGTATGTTCATAAAGCCCGTACATCCTGCTTTTTCTGCATATCATAGCTATATCATGGCACAGTTTTCTGTTGAGTTCATTGTGGAAGATGACCTGATCTCTGTAGCTTATATATGTTCCACAGCCACATACAAAACCATCAAAGCCTGCCGACTTTATCTCTTCGGTTATATTGCACATGACTCTGCCGGTATTTATAAATACAAGATGGCCATTTTCCCTTGCCTGCCTTAGTGCCTTTTTTGCACTTTCAGGGAAATATCTTCTTCCGTCCTCGGTAATAAGGGTTCCGTCAATATCGAAAAAAAGTAATTTTGTATCTTTGTTTACGCTATAATTCTCTGCCATATAAAGCTGCTCCTTTTTGAATATCAGTCCATTTAAAACCGGCTGACTTTAAATGTCCGTTTTTTATTTAACGTCTGACACAACCTTTTTCCCTGAAAAACTTTACATCTGCTTCATAAGGTCGATCATCTCAAGGGCACCCATTGCACAGTCATATCCCTTATTTCCTGCCTTGGTGCCGGCTCTTTCTATTGCCTGTTCAATATTCTCTGTTGTAACAATACCGAACATTACAGGTATTCCTGACTCAAGGCCAACTGCCGCAACACCCTTTGATACTTCATTACATACATAATCGTAATGGCTTGTGGCACCTCTTATTACTGTTCCGAGACAGATCACTGCGTCGTATCTGCCGCTCATAGCCATCTTCTTGGCTGCAAGTGGGATTTCAAATGCTCCAGGCACCCATGCTACTGTAATGTCATCAGGGTTTACGTCATGTCTTAAGAGTGCGTCCTCTGCACCGCTTACAAGCTTTGATACTATAAATTCGTTAAATCTTGCTGCAACAATTCCAATCTTTGCACCATTTGCTACCATTTTTCCTTCTAATTTTTTCATGATCTTTATCTCCTTTTTAATTATTGGCACGGCTCACGAAGTGATGGCGTGCTGTCTTTTTTATGTGTCATTTGAGACTTTTAAATTATAAATTTTCCGTTTTTGTTTAGCAGCGTATTTTGTAATATAACGTCATACACGCTCATTTTCTATTCCCTTTGCTCGCTTTTTACGGCAGTCGCCCAAACTCACCCTTCGGGTTCAAACATGGGCTTTGTGCCTAAAGCTTCCCAAGACTCATAACGAAAATTTCGCTATGGTATGGACTTATATATTACAAAATCGCTGCTCATATACACTTTGGATTATATCTATATATGAGCTTCTATGATGTAAAATATTTGGTATTGATTTTGTTTATATTGCATTTTTCTAGTTTACATAATACCAAGCTTTACAATCCTAAGTTTTATACGTTATCTAAAATGTGACCCATCTTTTCTTTCTTGGTTCTGAGGTAGAACTCGTCAAATTTGCCCGGTTCCATCTCTATAGGAACTCTCTCTACGATCTCAAGATTGTAGCCTGAAAGACCGTATACCTTAAGCGGATTATTGGTGAGAAGTCTGAGTTTTCTTATTCCGAGATCCACAAGTATCTGGGTACCGATAGTATAATCTCTTGCGTCCTCAGGGAAGCCAAGCTTGAGATTTGCCTCAACTGTATCAAGTCCCTGATCCTGAAGCTCATAGGCTTTTATCTTATTAATAAGACCTATGCCTCTGCCCTCCTGTCTCATGTAAAGAAGCACGCCTCTGCCCTCTTTTGCGATCATTTTCATGGCGGCGTCATACTGCTGGCCGCAGTCACATCTTGCTGAGCCAAGGGCATCTCCTGTAAGACACTCTGAATGTACACGACATAGAACAGGCTCGCCGTCTGTTATATCTCCCTTAACAAGAGCCACATGGTGCTCACCGTTTAACTTATTGATATATCCATAGATGGTGAACTCGCCATATCTTGTAGGCATTTTTGCCTTGGCAACACACTCAACGAACACCTCATGTTCTTTTCTGTACTGGATAAGCTTTGCTATGGTTGAGATCTTGAGTCCATGCTCCTTTGCAAATGCAATAAGGTCATCCTTTCTTGCCATGGTTCCGTCATCCCTCATGATCTCACAGCAGAGACCGCAAGGCTTAAGGCCCGCAATCTTACATAGATCTACTGTAGCCTCTGTATGGCCATTTCTCTCTATGGTTCCACCAGGTACGGCTGTAAGCGGGAACATGTGTCCAGGTCTTCTGAAGTCTGCCGGCTTTGCGTCATCTGCCACAAATGCTCTGGCTGTTATGCCTCTCTCTTCTGCTGAGATACCTGTTGTTGTGCTTACATGATCTACAGACACTGTAAATGCTGTGCAGTGATTATCTGTATTTGTTATACACATCTGAGGAAGGTTAAGCTTATCTGCGTACTCACCTGCCATAGGCATGCAGATAAGTCCCCTTGCGTATTTTGCCATAAAGTTTACATTCTCGGTCGTGGCAAATTCAGAAGCACATATAACGTCTCCTTCATTTTCTCTGTCCTCGTTATCGAGCATTACTACTACTTTTCCTGCCGCAAGATCTGCAGCAATTTCTTCAATACTGTTAAATTCCATGTCTGTTCCTTTCTTTATCTGAATATTGATTTATTTTATTTATGAAATTATTTTTTTCGATCTGTTTTTATTTGCCGATCTATTTTTATTTATCAGTCCACTCTTATTCATCAGACTATTTTTATCGACCTGCTTTAATTAACAATCCATCTGTATTTGGACATATCTAAGACATTATCTATCAGGCAAATCCGTTTTCAGCAAGGAAGCCCATGTCAAGCCCTCCGCTGCTTTTCTTGCCTGGTTTTTTTTCTGTGTCACCGGTCATCTCATCAAAATGTAGCAGCTTATCCACGTATTTACCTACTATGTCGTTCTCCAGATTAACCACTGTGCCGGGCTTCCCCTTTAGCAGTGTGGTTTCTTCGGCGGTATGAGGTATTATTGATACCTTAAAACAGGTGTCATCCACATATGCTACCGTAAGGCTTATTCCGTCTATGGTTATTGAGCCTTTTTCAATGATATATTTCAGAAGCTTCCTGTCACAATCCACTGTAACCCAGACTGCATTATCCTCTCTCTTCATTTCCCGGATGGTACCTGTGCCATCTATATGTCCTGAAACTATATGTCCGCCAAATCTGCCATTTGCACTCATGGCTCTTTCAAGGTTTACATAACTTCCAGAGCTTAATTTTCCAAGATTACTCCGTCTTAAGGTCTCAGGCATTACATCTGCGGTAAAACCATCGGAAGACATTGCGGTCACTGTAAGGCAAACGCCATTTGTAGCAATGCTGTCTCCCACCATGGTTCCTTCAAGAACCTTTGAGGCCTTGACCGTCAGCTTGCAGGAGGCTGCTCCCCTGTCTATCTTCCTGATGGTTCCCATTTCTTCTATTATTCCTGTAAACATCTGCTCACATCCTTCTATTAAAAAAATTTCATGCAATGTGTCTATTAATATGATTTACATAGTCATATTGATCTACATGGAACATACCATGCAAATCATGTTATTTGTTCACAATATAAATCACATGAAAGTTTCCATTATAATTGTAATTTTTTATATATCAAGAGAACATCCTCCCCATATTGCTCAGTTTTCGCAAGTCTGAACCGGTATGCTTCATCCGGCAGGGAAACACCCTCGCCATCTACAGGGGAGTGACCTGCTCCGCCAAATATCTTAGGTGCTATATAAGCGTCTACTTCATTTACAACGCCTGCCTTAAGAGCACTCTCGTTAAGGGTTCCTCCACCCTCAAGCAATATTCCATCTATCTGCAGGGCACCAAGCTCTGTCATAAGAGCCTTAAGATCTATGTGTCCGTCATTTTCAGGAACAGCAAGTATCTCAGCTCCCATATCATTTAATTTATTGGCCTTTTCCTGTCCATCGGAAGTATCGATCCATTTGTCAGACACAGCGATTATTGTTCTGACCGTATCTGCAGATTTTACTATGTTGCTGTCCACAGAAATCCTTCCGTGGGTATCGCAAATGATCCTCACCGGTGTTCTTCCACCAGGTATCCTGCAGGTAAGCATAGGATCATCCTTTAATACAGTACCTATTCCTGCCATTATTCCGGATAATGCATTTCTCTGTTCCTGCACATGGTTTCTGGCAGTCTCTCCTGTTATCCACTTGCTGTAGCCCTCCCTGGTCGCTATCTTGCCGTCCATGGTCATGGCATATTTCATTACAACATAAGGAGTCTTGTTCACAATATAGTGAAAGAACACATCATTTATGCCGTCACATTCATCCTTGAGCACATGGGTGATAACCTCTATTCCTGCGTCCCGAAGGAGCTTATATCCGCCACCTGAAACCAGTTTATTTGGATCATCTGAGCCTACAAATACCCGCTTTATCTTATGTTCTATTACCGCCAGGGCACAGGGTGGCTGCTTGCCGTAGTGACAGCATGGCTCGAGAGTAACATACATGTCCGCTCCCTCGGCGTCCTCTGTAAGATGGGCTATGGCATCCCGCTCCGCATGAAGCTCACCATATTTTCTGTGATATCCTTCACCTATGATCCTGCCATCCTTAACAATAACCGCCCCCACCAGTGGGTTAGGGTTCACTGCACCGGTTCCAAGCTTCGCAAGCTCTATTGCCCGCCGCATATATTTCTTATCTTCTTCTGTAATCACAACTGAATTGTGTTCCATTTGATCACTTCTTTCTGTATATATGTATCTGTCTTTGACATCATTACAATAAACAAAGAGCCGGGGGATTAATACCTCCGGCTCAAAATTTCTTAAATCATCCGATAACCAACTGCCATCAACAACATCATATTGCTTTAGCTGTCTCTATCCTGATCTCATATCTTACTTCTCACATCCAGACTATACTGTCGGCCCCGGACTCTCACCAGGTCATGCCATGCGGCTCGCGGGCTTATAGCTTCCATGCTAAATACCGCCGGTGGAGACTTTCACTCCGCCCCGAAGAATATTAATTTTATTGACGGGTAAAGGATACCACATATGTTTGAATTATGCAAGCCCATAGAAAAGCTCATACACCCTATCCTTCAAAACCTGTTTTCATTCTATTCGCAAATATCCTTTTTGGCAATGGCTAAAATCTGAAATTTCAGTGACGCTTTTCTAAAAAAGATTTTATATAATACAGGCACGTCCCGGTTGTAAGGGCGGTCATGAAATGTTATACTTCCCTTGAATGATTTAGAAAGGAATTCCCCTATGTTCAAAACTTTTTATCCAAAAGAATACTATTCTTCAACTTATGTTATAGATTTCAGGAAATACTACGATATGGGCTTTAGGACCATATTATTTGATATCGACAATACCCTGGTGACCCATGGTGCTCCGGCGAATAAAAAAGCCATCCGATTATTTGAACGGCTTAAGACTATAGGCTTTAAGATATGTCTGGTTTCAAACAATAAGGAGCCAAGAGTGGCCTCCTTCAACGCCAAAGTCAAAGCAGATTACGTCTACAAGGCCGGCAAACCTCTTAAAAAAGGCTATCTTGCCGCCCTTGATAAAACGTCCTCAGACATTGAACACACCCTCTTCGTAGGGGACCAGCTCTTCACTGATCTGTGGGGTGCAAATAAACTTGGCATTTACTCAATACTTGTTAAACCAATAGATAAGCACGAGGAGATTCAGATCATATTAAAGCGAATACCTGAGAAGCTCATACTCTTCTTCTATCTGAGAAAACACAAACTGATCAAATAGTGCCGCCTGATCATCAGGAAAAACGATAGCATTTGTTATAATAATTTTTGTAATGTAATGCTATTTCCGAAAAAAACGTCCGGGTCGTAAGATCCGGACGTTTCTCGTTCTTTGTTCTTTTCTTTGTTGTTTTATATGTTCTTTGTTCTTAATAATTGTTCGTATTGATTAAGCAAGCATATCAAGGTTAAGTCTCTTGATAACCTGGAAGGTCTTTGCTCTGAGTTCTTCTGCGTCAAACTGTGTGAGCATTGTGTCCTTATCGAACTTGGTCTTCATAAGTGAGCTTAAGAGATCCTCGATGTATGACTTAACATACTCAACATTCGCCTCTGACTTATCCTTAAGAGTTACTACAATGTTGTCGATAGCGTCGATAACACCTGACTCCTGCTGCTTAACAGGTGCCTGACCTGACTCATCTGAAAGCTCGATAACCTTACCTGTTTTTGTAATGATAACCTTCTTGTTAGGAGAAGCAGCAGCCTTTGAAGTTCCCTTCTTGTCAAGGATCCTGTTTACAACCTTTACAAGACATGCAACCGAATATGTTGCTTCTTCCTGGGTTGGCTTATCAAGTCCCTTGTCAACATGCTGATGCCATAACCACTCTGACTTGCATAACATCTCTTCGATAGTTGCGTCTCTGAGAAGTCTTAAGAGGTCATTGCTCATGGCAGCACCCTTGTTCTTACCGAAGAATCCGCCACCGCCTGATGTTCCTGCACTCTCTGTCTCATACTTAGGAGGAAGAACACACTTGTCATATGTCTCCTGAAGATATCTCTTAGCTGTGTTAAGGTCATAACCAGAGCTGATGATAGGTGTCTTACCCTTGTTAAGTCCGTTTACGATCATGTCCTCAGCAGCCATGAACAGAAGGTGCTTCTGTCTGTCATCGATCATCTTCTTGATCTCGTAATTTGTCTTGCTCTTCTCAAGGATAGAATTCTTTCTAACCTTGAATGCCTTTATCTTCTCCTTTACGCTGAAGAACTGCTTAAGGAGGTTAGGATTGGCATTTACATAGTTGCCGATCCAAGTAAGCTCAATGTACTGGTGCTCGATCTTGTTTGAAATCTCGTATACGTTGTATCCATCAAATACAACATTAAGCGTTGTATACAAGGTTTCAAGTATCTCGTACTTCTCCTCCCATGAACGTGTGGACATATCGCTGTTTACGATAGCCTTTATTCCGCACTCATGGAATACAAGATTATATTCATAGAGACCTTCGAATATATTTGTCTTACCGGTGAGCTGTGCTCCTGTTCCAAGAGTCTGAAGGTTCTTCTTCATCTCAGGTTCGTCCTCGATATACTTGTATACCTTCTTTACGAAGCTGGCAACCTCACCTAATAATGTATCGATTCTCTTGTTGTAGATCTCCTGCTTTGAAATAGCAGAAACAACGCTTCTTGAGAGAACACTGGTGCTCTGTGCACTGTTACAGTTTCTGATAAGCTCCTTAAAGTTCTCGTAAACTGCAAGGTTGTCAATAGGTATAAACTCCGCATTAAGTCCGTAGAACTCAAATGCCTTTGCGTAATTCTTATCTGCTATATATGCATTAAAGAGACCAATGCTGAACTGGATCTTATAATCATTACCCACATGTGGATCCTCAACAACATAATCGAAGAGAACCTCAAGGTTATTGATATATGCGTCTGATCCTGCTGATGAAAGAGGAAGCTCCATCTCCATGACAACATTGATAAGATCAAGATATCCCATAACCGCCTTATCAAAGTTCTTAGGTCTGTCATCATCCTCAAGGATCTGATAGCTTACATTGATGAGAAGCGGTGCAATCCTCTCTCCGATAAGTCTCATTGCCTCTGGGAACTTCTCTGTCTGATAGAGATAAATAAGCCAGATACTGTATCTGTAGATACCTGTTGCGCTTATAGGAGCATCAATATCGCTCGGATCAATATCTCCGTAAATAAACTTGAACAATGGCTCTATCCATTCTTCAATCTCATATCTTCCTGTAGCCTTGATATTAAAGTCTACAAACTCGGCTAATTCATAGAGCTTTGTACACTGTGCCTTAACATCATCATCTACCATCATGGATGACAGATCAAAATTGCTGTCCTTCAAGTAATCGATAACAAGAGCATAAAATCCGTCTTCAACCTGCTCGTTCAAAAATCTTATGAGCAGTCCCTTGTTATTGGATGCTGCTATGGATAGAACATTATTATCACTACCTGCGGCTATATTTGCTGGTAACATATTCTATTCCTCCTTTATATGTCGTTTTTTGTATTCTTTGGATAAAAATAATCTTATATTTGTACTATATCACAAAAAAAATTTCCATTCAACAATCTTTTTAGTAAATTTCACAAATCGGCATTGTGCATAATTGTGCAAAACCACACAAGGGCTTTTCTACCGTAATTTTAGTAGATTTTACAAGGAAACCCGCCATAAATGACGGGTTCTCTCAATAACTTATTAAACTTATATCCTGGTGGAGCAATCCTGTTAATCCAGACCTGCCATGTGAAGTATCGCCATGGCATTTGTGGTGGTACAGCGTCCATCCTTCTTTCTGTAATCAAATTTAAGCTGGTCACCCTCATAGTATTCTTCAAAATGATAATTTGCAGCATGACTGCCATCATAATTCTCAATATCACACAATTCAAAATCGTGGGTGGATACCATAGTCATTGAAGAAGCCGCTGAAAGCTTGCTGATGACCCTTCTGGCTCCCACTATCCTGTCGGCAGAATTCGTTCCTTTAAATATCTCATCAATGAGACACAGCATAGGTTTGTTGCACTTTCTGTACTCCACCATGCTCTTTATCCTGAGTATCTCCGCATAGAAGGTGGATATTCCGTTGCTTACATCATCGGTAACCCTCATGGATGTAAATATCTTCATGTAGTCAGCCTTAAAGGTATCTGCACACACGGGTGCACCGGCATACGCCAGCACAAGATTAACTCCCAGAGTCCTTAAGAATGTGGTCTTACCTGACATGTTTGATCCTGTTATGATGGTGGTCCCCCCCTGGAAATCAGCGTCATTTGCAACTACAACGGAAGGATCTATAAGGGGATGCCTCAATCCCATACCTTTAACCGATACCTTTTCATGTCTTGTGACCTCCGGATAACAGGCTGCCCTTGTGGTATCTATAACAGACAGGCTTATAAGCTCCTCAAGTCTTGAAACCGCCCTGATCCAGCCCTCAATGTACTCTCCGTTTTTGTTCTTCCAGTGATCCATCATCACACCCAGATGAAAGTCCCACATAAGAAGACCACATAACAACTGATGAACTACAGGATTATATCTTATGTTGAAGGCCGCACATATTGTCTTAAGCTTCTTTACAGACTCAAGTGCACCACTCTCCGCAGAAATACTCTGCTTTATATCCTTTAATATGTCGGCCTGAAAATCCTCCTCGGCTATCATCTCAAACATCCTGATGTAATCCTCAAGAACATAGCCAAATGACACCATTGGCATAACCGCCTGTCCTGCCACTCCCGATGTTCCCCATGCAAACAACAGCACTGCGAAAAATGATATCACCGGATATGCATAGCTTATCCGGGAAGCTGCCGCCAGCACAATAAGAGTTATTGTCACAAACGGCAGTAAAAATCTCAGCACATTGAATATTACAGGAATATGAGTGTCTCCGTTGCAGTACTCCACAAATACATCTGAGGTGTACTTTTTCTTTTTACCCATTCCCGCCTTAACGCCCAAGGCTTCAAAATCCACTACAAAATTCTGCTTTCCCGCCAGTTCCTTCACTGCCGCCTGCCTCTTAACTATTTCATCAGGCATGAAATCCGGATTCTTGAGTGTTGCCGCAAGGGTACGTTTACCATCCTCTGTACCACATACATTTACAAACTGATACAATGAATTAGGTCCAAGGATATCCATGTCCCTTGCCACCAGGTCTTCATCTGTCAGATATTCGCTGCCATCCTCAGGGAATTTCTTCCAATCATCAGAGTATCTGCTTATATATCTCTCACACACCAGCTTCTTTGCACGGGCATACTCAAGGTTTTCATTTACCCGTCCATGAAGAAATACCAGTGCCACAAAACCCACAGCAGCCGCAAATCCAGCCACAAGCCATAGGGTCTTACTGTCGTACACACCTATTATGATACCTGCCGCCATAACAAGGAATACTATAAACCTTACGGTGCCGTATACAGAATATCTGTGCTCAAGTATCTTTATCTCTTCTTCAAGCCGCTGCTTTTCCTTCTCAAATCTATCCATATACTACCAATCTCCTACATCCATCCGATCTGCATCTACTTACGATTATTTCTTCTTATTCCCGGCAGAAGTCTTCTTATCTCCCCCGGATATCTTTTTGTCTTCTTCGTCAGTATCCTTTGCCTTTTTCTTCTCCGGCGGATCCACATAAACTGTGCACAGCCCCTGCTTCTTAAGCAACACAAAGAAGCCTATCAGGCATAATATTCCCACTATCATCGTTCCTATTCCAAATGCGAATTTGCCCAGATAAAAGGCCAACAATGCACCTGCTATCAATAACAGTATTGAACAGGTAAGATAGTTTTTCTGTGCTTCATATAATTTTTTCTTCTTCATGATCATTATCCTCTTTCTTAGTACACTGCCTTCGGACTGATATCCTGCATAGCAGATAGCTATCTTTTATATTATATCATTTGTCCCTTATTCGCAATTTAATTATGTGGGGTTAATTATTAAAATATCATAAAATGCTTGTTTCTACCCTGTTTCAGAATATATTCGTCTTGTGTTTTGTTCATAATCATATTAGAATAGAAGTAATATTTTATGAAAGTCTTATTTTATGGAGGGCATTATCATGAGCAAGAACAAATTATTAAAGACTGTTGTAGCTGCTGCCGCCATCGGCAGTGTATGTTACGTATTCAGAGACAAGATAAAGGCAAGCACAGCTTATCAGAAGTTGGATGAGAAGATCGATGTTGACGACAAAGTATCAAAGGTAAATGAGAAGGTTGCAAAAGTCAAAGACAGCATAATGGAGAAAATGCCTGTAAAAGACGAGACCGACAGGGATTATTTCTCACTGGACGACTACGCTGCCGAGCCTGATCCTGAGGATATAGCAGCCGAGGAGGCAAAGGCAGAAGAAGACACAGAGCCGGCGGACATAATTTCCGAAGATACAGACACTAAGGATAATGCTTCAGAAGATACAGAAACCGAAGCTTCTCCTATCCTTTATGAAAATGAAGGTCTCACAGATACATCAGATGATCTTGAATCAATAGACGATACCGGCAGAATGGATTTTTAAGGATTGATAAATCTACTACTTATGTAGTATAATGTGGGCGTTGTTTAGAAATAATATTGAAAGTAGGTAACAAAATGGATTCGGAAAGACTTAAACTTGTCCTGGTCTGTGGTCTTGTTATTCTGTTGATTGCACTTATCATCTGGACTGCTTCAGTTGTTAAAAGCAGAATGAGTACCAACCGCACCGTTGTTATAGAAAACAACCGTATTGAAGGTGCCATAGCATATGATGAAGCTCATGCTACCAGTGACAAATACTGGTACAATAAGTACGATATGGACAGCGAGGACGAAATTGACAGACTGAAAGCCAAGCACTATTTCAATGATATCAAGGAATGTATTGACGATCTCATTATTGAAATGTACGATTGTGGATTTGTTCACACAGAAGAATTATATACTATTGCGTATGGAAAGGATGCCCTCACCCCTGACGCTCCTATATTCAAGGTGTATGGTGAGGATGAAGATGAAGATCTCGAGCTTCCCCCATTGTCAAATGAAGCAAAGGAACAGATTTTATCCAAATGGGAAGAATATGTTGACGGTCTGTTCGAAGAAGTTGTTATCGAGACTTCCCAGAATGAGATATCTCTCATCAAAGATTCTCTCAAAAAATATGGACATAAGGATCTTGCAGTCCTTTTAAAGTGTCCTGAATAAGGATGTAAATACATTATGGATTTTATAAACCCATCTTTAGAAAATATCGACACCTTAAAAGAATATCTGGGTTCATTGAATATTAGAAACTGTGTCTTCGGCATAGCAAATAATATATTGTGGTCCAGACTTTACGAAACAGTATATACCATTGTAGACGATATGATGGTATTCGTGGGAAAAGAAGAAGGACATCCTTCTTCTTTTACTTTTCCCATCAAAAAAAATTCAAGCTATCAGGACAGCCTTAAGGATGAAGACTATCTTAAGGAAGCAAAGAAAGTATTTGACCGGATGGTGAGCTACTTTGAAGAGAACTCTTCTGTCCCGGTGATCGCAGAATGTACCGGAGCGCAGGCCGATATCATCAGCAACTGGTATCCCGGCATGTATATCCGTGAGGAAAATCGTGACGAGGCAGACTATATCTATCTGTCAGAAAAGCTCGCAAGCCTTTCGGGAAGCAAGCTCCACGGCAAAAGGAACCATATCAACAGCTTTCTCAAATCCCACCCGGATTATATATACGAGAACGTCACCGAAAACAACATAGATGACTGTCTCTACGTGGCAAGACGCTGGGTACACAACAACTATGGTCCTGACAGAGAACTGGATATGGAGCACCGCTACGAATACGATATAATAAAATATTCCCTGGAGCACATGAGGGAGCTTAATATGATCGGAGGTCTTATAAAGGTGGACAACATTCCTGCCGCCTTCACCCTTGGTGAGGAGCTGACAAAGGATACCTTTGATGTCCATTTTGAGAAAGCCGACGATACCATCAGAGGTATATATCCAATGATCAACCGGGAATTTGTGTCCAGAAGACTTATGGATTATACCTATATAAACAGAGAGGAGGACATGGGTATAGAAGGCTTACGAAAGTCAAAGCTGTCCTACTGCCCTGCTATCCTTTTTGAGAAATTTATAGTACGCAAATGCATGTAACATACAGATAATATTAGGGAGGAAATTACAAATGAACGATAACTGTATAGTAGCACAATCAGGAGGACCTACCGTAGCAATAAATGCTTCTCTCGCAGGCGTTATTGACGGAGTAAGAAAAAACGGAAGCTTCACACGAGTATTTGGTGCAATACACGGAATAAAGGGAGTTCTTGAGAACAATCTTATGGATCTTTCATTAATGGCCCTATCCAAGTACCCACTGGTAAATACTCTTGAACTGAGTCCTGCCATGTACCTGGGTTCCTGCCGTTATAAGCTGCCTCACTACAATGATGATGAAACACCTTATAAAACCATATTTGGCAGGTTTGAAGAGCATAAGATCGGTGCTTTCTTCTATATCGGCGGCAATGACTCAATGGATACAGTTATGAAGCTGTCAGAGTACGGCAAGAAGATCGGCTCCGATGTGAAGATTGTGGGTATACCAAAGACCATTGACAACGATCTTATGATAACCGACCACACACCGGGATTTGGCTCTGCTGCCAAATATGTAGCCACCACAATGCTTGAGGTTGCCCACGACACATATATCTACGACATTCCAAGTATCGTCATAGTTGAGATCATGGGACGTGATGCAGGCTGGCTCACCGCATCCTCTGTTCTGGCAAGAAACCAGTACAGCCCTGCTCCACATCTTATCTACCTTCCTGAGGTTGACTTTGACGAAGATCAGTTCATTGAAGATATAAAAGAGAAATTAAAGACCAACAGAACTGTTATCATAGCCGTATCAGAAGGTATACATGACAAGGACGGCAATTACATCAGTGCCACCTCTGCAGTAGCCGACAAATTCGGTCATGCCCAGTTAAGCGGTACAGGAAAGGCTCTGGAGATGCTTGTTAAAGAAAGACTGAGCATCAAGGTACGCTCTATTGAGTTAAATGTGCTCCAGAGATGTTCAGCCCACATTGCCTCAAGAACAGACATCAACGAATCATTTGCACTGGGGCAGGCAGCAGTAAAATACGCAGCCACCGGCAAGACCGGTATCATGGCGTCTATCAACCGCATAAGTAACGACCCATACCAGTGGATCATCGAACCAACTGACGTTGCAAATGTTGCAAATAAGGCAAAATCCGTTCCTCTTGAGTGGATAACACCTGAGAAGAACGATGTGACAGAAGAAATGACTGCATACCTTCGTCCACTTATTATCGGAGAGGTATCATTACAGTACAGAGACGGGCTTCCGGCATACCTTGATGTAAGTCACTTAAACAAGCCTGTGGCTGAGGAGTAAAGTTAATATTATATACAAGTTCATATTCAGGATTTTTATGTTTTGTGCATTTTTACCCTGAAATTAAAATGGCGGATTTACCTTTGTGCAGTATTGACAATCAGGCAAATTTCGTCATTTTTATTTTAAACAAACTTTTCAAACCTTTATATTTTTGTACATATTCTGTTCATATTTATATTGTAGTATAAATAC
>ERZ1035032.165-NODE-165-length-55946-cov-8.217996_pt1 | contig 55946 bp, 48 predicted proteins | sample MGYA00520693_ERZ1035032 | MGnify/ENA primary metagenome ERZ1035032 (study PRJEB33766, sample SAMN09781740) | gut metagenome | biome: gut microbiome | host: Homo sapiens | place: Madagascar | study: EMG produced TPA metagenomics assembly of the PRJNA485056 data set... | reverse complement strand
ATAAACCTCGGTCAGTTGCGTGCGATCGACATGCGTGTAGACCTGCGTGGTCGAAATATCGGCATGGCCCAAAATCTCCTGCAGCACACGCAGGTCGGCACCGCCCGCGAGCATGTGGGTGGCAAAGGAGTGGCGCAAGGTATGGGGATGGAGCCCCACCAGCCCCACCTGACGCCCATACCGCTCACATATCGCATGCACGGCCTGGCGCGACAGGCGACGTCCGTTCTTATTTAAAAAGACCGCCAAGGTCTCCGTCCCGTGAGCATGGGCGGCCAGGAGAGTGCGCCCGTCACCTATATAGCGTGTCAGGGCACGCGCCGCGCTTCCCACCAACGGGGCCAGACGCTCCTTGGAGCCCTTACCGCGCACCAGGACAAACCCGTCATCGATATGGATATCGCCCACATCGAGCCCAACCAGCTCACTCACGCGCAAGCCGCAACCGTAAAGCACTTCCAAGATGGCATGATCGCGCAGCCCCATCTCGCCCTCGGGAAAGTCTTGATCGAGCAGTGCCGAGACATCCTCCACCGAAAGGTATTCCGGCAGGCGATCTGCCTTTTTGGGCAGGCGCAACGCCGCCGTCGGGTTTTGGGCCACGGCCCCATCGCGCACCAAAAAGGCATGCAGACCCTTCACGGCAGCAAGCGCGCGCTCCACCGAGGCGTCGGAATAGCCTCCATCGCGGCGATCGGCAACAAAGCCCTCCACGACCCGACGGCTCACATCTTCAAAAGACGCAATGTCAGCCCGCTCCAGATAGGCGCAGTACGTCGTCAGGTCACGACGGTAGGCCGCAATCGTATTGCGTGCCAAACCCCGCTCGACCGCAAGGTAATCGAGATACTCCCCCGCCGCCACAGCGAGCGACGAGGGAGTAGCTTCGGTATGCTCTTGGTTCGCCGGCACCCTTAGTCCGTAGCGAGGTTCATGGGCGTCACCTGCAGGCGATCGACACCCTCGTGCTGACCGATCGAGGCACGCACGAACTCTCGGAACAGCGGCTGTGGGTTGGTCGGACGGCTCTTGAACTCGGGGTGAGCCTGGGTTGCCACATACCACGGATGCACGTCGCGCGGCAGCTCGACCATCTCGACCAGGCGCTCGTCGGGCGAGATGCCAGAGATAACCAGACCGGCGTCCTCGAGCTGGTCGCGGAAGGCGTTGTTAAACTCAAAGCGGTGACGGTGACGCTCGTAGACGAGATCCTCGCCATAGGCCTCGCGCGCGAGGGAATCGGCAGCAAGCTTGCACGGATAGGCGCCCAGGCGCATGGTGCCGCCCTTCTCGGTCACGTCCTCCTGCGAGCTCATCAGGTCGATGACACTATACGGGCCATCCGGATCGAACTCGGAAGAGCTGGCGCCGGCAAGGCCGACGACGTTGCGGGCAAATTCGCACACGGCCACCTGCATACCCAGGCAAATGCCCAGATACGGAATCTTGTGCTCGCGGGCGAACTCGGCCGCGAGGATCTTGCCCTCCAGGGCACGCTTGCCAAAGCCGCCAGGGACCAAGATGCCCGAGGCGTCACCCAGGACCTCGGAGACGTTCTGCTCGTCGAGGCTCTCGCCATCGACCAGCTGCACGTCAACGTGGCGATCGTAGAACACGCCCGCGTGGTGCAGGGCCTCGATAACCGACAGGTAGGCATCGGGCAGCTGCGTATACTTGCCCACGACGGCGATCTTCACCTTGTCGGCGTGCTGGTTGGCATGGTTCTGCTTACGCAGGAACTCGTTCCACGCACTCATGTCGCGCTCACGCGGATCCAGACCCAGACGCTCGCAAATGCGCAGGTCAAAGTCCTGCTCGGCGAGCAGCTGCGGAACATCGTAGATGCTCGCGCAGTCCTCGTTGGTAAAGACACAGTCGGTGTCGACGTCGCAGAAGCTTGCGATCTTGCCGCGGATGGCATCGTCGATATGGTGGTCGGAGCGCAGAACGATAATATCGGGCTGGATACCAAAGCTGCGGAGCTCCTTGACGGAGTGCTGCGTCGGCTTGGTCTTGACCTCGTGGGCGGCGGCGATATAGGGAACGAGCGACACGTGGATGTAGCAGACGTTCTCGGGGCCGGCCTCCTTGCGATACTGGCGAATGGCCTCGACAAACGGCTGCGACTCGATGTCGCCGATGGTGCCGCCCAGCTCAGTGATGACCACGTCGGAGCCGGTCTGCTCCTCAATACGACGGAACTTATCCTTAATGGCGTTCGTGACGTGCGGAATCACCTGCACGGTGCCGCCCAAAAAGTCACCGCGACGTTCGCGGGCGATCAGGCTCTTATAGATGGCACCAGTCGTAAAGTTGGAATCGCGGGTCAGGTTCTCGTCAATAAAGCGCTCGTAGTGGCCCAGGTCCAGATCGGACTCGTAGCCGTCCTCGGTCACAAAGACCTCGCCATGCTGGAACGGGCTCATGGTGCCGGGGTCGACGTTCAGATACGGGTCGGCCTTTTGCATCGTTACTTTGTAGCCACGCGACTTGAGTAGACGGCCCAGCGAGGCCGCGGTAATACCCTTGCCCAGAGACGAAACCACGCCGCCGGTCACGAACACATGCTTGGTCATATTGAGTTACCTGCGCTTCCCGTAGAAGTTGTCCATACACATCTTACGGGTCTTCATTGTAATACTCGCGACGCGCGCCGCACGCAATTTTTCTTACGCGCAATCGCATTTCTCCATCTCGAAACAAAACGCCGTCCGGTTGCCCAGGCGGCGTCGTTTCCACTATGAATGCGCGTTGTTATCGATCGGCGAGTTCGTCCTTGATCAAGTCCTGCACGAGCATACCGGCACGGATGCCCTCTAGATACCACTCGCCACGCTCCGTGAGACAAATACCATTTGCAAGCTGGCCGCCGTCGTCGCTGTAGCGCGAGACGACCTCAATGATGTCTTCGGATTCCAAGCGCTCAATTGCCGCGCGGGCGCGATACGGAGACACCCCCACACGCTCGGCAAGCGTCTTGCGCGAAAAGCCATAAAATCCGCCGTTGTCTTCGGACTGCTGTGCGATCTCCATCAGCACCTGCACCTCGACACGCTTCATATCGTTGACACTCGCACGACCCTTGCCAGCCATGGCAGCCTCCTCAAACCGAGCACGGGCATCACTTGCACCGCGCGCGACCGGCACACCCCATGATGGCCGGCAACATCCATCATGCGGCATCCCCGCAAAAGGATGAAACAGTTAGGGTTATTGTATACCGCCCAAATCGCTTATAGGCAGGTAAACGAGCTAATTTTAGGTTAAACGGTAGCTTTGTTGATAAAAGGGGCACACCGAATGCATACCCGATGTGCCCCTTTCGGACCAAGTTATCCAGACTTAGCGGTGGAAGAAACCACGGCGCTCGAACTTGGGCTCGCAGCACACGTTGATGCCCAACTTGCGCAGTACCGTCTCGTCCGTCGGCGAGATAATCACGCTAAAGAAGGCATCGCAACCGCGCAGCTGCTCCAGGCCCGAAAGGACGCGAGCGGCCGTCTCACTCGTGGCCGAGGTGATCGAGAGCGCCATAAGCGTCTCGTCGGTGTGCAGGCGCGGGTTCTTGCTACCCAGGAAATGCGTCTTGAGCTTGCTAATAGGCTCGATCGCCTCATCGCTAATGACCTCGAGCTCAAGGTCAACACCCGAGACATGCTTAAGTGCATTCATGATGAGCGAGCTCGCGGCGCCCAGGCGCGTGGAAGTCTTGCCGGTCACCACGGAGCCGTCGGGCATGACCATGGCGCCTACGGGGCCACCCGTCAGCTGCTCCCTGGTGAGGGCCGCCGAGCGCGCCGGTGAGTAGTTCTTATCGATGCCGGCTTTCTTCATAATGAGCTTGAGACGATCAACCTGTTCATCGCCCATGCCGGTGCGGCGCACGGCCTCGACCGCAGCAAAGTAGCGGCGGACGATCTCCATCTTGGAAGCGTCGCGGCAGGCATCGTCATCGGTGATGGCAAAGCCGACCATATTAACGCCCATGTCCGTAGGGCTCTGGTAGGGGCTCTTGCCCAGGATCTTTTCCATCAGGGCACGGACTACCGGGAAGGCCTCGACGTCGCGGTTGTAGTTGACCGTGGTCTTGTTATAGGCCTCCAGGTGGAAGGAGTCGATGATGTTGGCGTCATCGAGGTCTGCCGTGGCGGCCTCGTAGGCAATATTGACCGGATGCGTAAGGGGCAGATTCCAGACCGGGAACGTCTCGAACTTGGCGTAGCCGGCGGCGGTGCCGTGCTTGTGCTCGTGATAGAGCTGAGACAGGCAGGTGGCGAGCTTGCCCGAGCCAGGGCCGGGAGCGGTGACCACGACGAGCGGACGGGTAGTCTCGACAAACTCATTCTTGCCATAGCCGTCGTCGGACACAATCAGATCAACATCGTGCGGATAGCCCTCGATGGGATAGTGCAGCTTGGCAGGAATGCCGAGCGCGTTCAGGCGATTGCGGAAGACGTCGGCAGCGGGCTGGCCAGCGTACTGGGTGATGACCACGGCCGCGACAGCAAAGCCGTTGCCGCGGAACAGGTCAACCAGGCGCAGCACATCCTCGTCATAGGTAATGCCAAGGTCACCACGAGCCTTGTTTTTCTCGATGTGGTTCGCGTTGATCGCGATGATAACCTCGACATCGTCGGCGATGCTCTTGAGCATGCGGAACTTGCTGTCCGGCTCAAAACCCGGTAGCACGCGGCTGGCATGATAGTCATCGAACAGCTTGCCGCCAAACTCCAAATACAGCTTGCCGCCAAACTGCGAGATGCGCTCCTTAATATGAGCGGCCTGCAGCTCGATATACTTCGCGTTGTCGAAACCCTGGCGCATGTATGGCTCCCGTCCCGTTTCCATTTAATGTCTTAGGCGATTATAACGGAGCAGACCCTCCCCGATGCCCAGGCCATCAACAGGCACCAACCAAACACGCGCTCGATAAGTTGCGGTGGAATAGTTCCCGCTTAGTCCCTCAGGACACACAAACAGGAACTATTCCACCGCAACTTCCCCTTTTTGGTGCAAGCTAACCTGACCCCTTTGCACCAAGAATGGCAACGCCACAGGTTGAGCATAAGTCAGCGAAAGCCCACCAGAGCGAGCAAGGCGCCCCCCTGCACCAACAATGGCAACGCCGCTGGTAGAGCCAACGTCAGCGAGCGCCGTCCAGAACGTACAAGTTGGCATGAAAAAGGCAAGGCATAGACCTTTTGGTCATGTCTTACCTTTTGAATGACAAATTGTCGTTCTGGGCGGCGCGCAGCGTCAACTGGTTGCGCGGTTCGTAGAACCGCGCAACATAAGAGCGCCCCCTCCCGCGCACGGAACGGGAGGGGGCTAAAGGTAGGAGTCTACCGGTGGGTTGACCCCACCGGACAGACGATGACCAGGTGATCCTTTACAGGATCGTCAAGGTTTCCGTGGGGTACCCGTTGGGTACTTAGATCAACACGCAGGCGACAGTCAGGATGATGGCGCAGACGACGGAGAGCGCGACGATGAGCTTAAGGGCAAACTTGAGCCAGGTCGTCCACTCGATCTTGGCCAGGGCGAGACCGCCCATGATGGCACCGGAGGTCGGGGTGAACAGGTTCACGACACCGATGGCGGCGGAGAAGATCATGACCATGACCTCAGGCGAGAAGCCGAGCTTAACAGCCAGCGGTCCCATGATGGGCATGGAGACGGTAGCCATACCAGAGGTCGAGGGGATCAGGAAGGACAGGCCGAAGTAGACCAGGAAGCTCATGGGAGCGAAGATCACGCCGGACAGGCCAGCCAGAGCATTGGCGGCAGCGTCGAGGACGTAGACGTCGAGGCCGGTGTTAGCCATGAGGACGGAGATACCACGGGCGAGGGCGATGACGAGAACAACGGACATCATGTCGGCAGCACCGGTGATGAAGGTGTTAACGATCTGCTTCTCAGACAGGCCACCGATGATACCGATCAGGATAGCCATGAGGAAGAACCAGGTGGAAGCCTCGTCGAAGTACCACTGGCCAATGGGCAGGCCGGTAATCAGGGCAGACCAGCCCTGGACGACGGTGTTACCGTCGGCATCGTAGACAGCGCCAGCGTCAAAGAAGTTGGCGACGCCCTCGTTGAGGTCTGCCAGCGGGATGAAGCCGACGATCATGACGACGAAGGTGAAGGCGAAGGCGATCAGAACACCCTTCTGACGACCGGTGAGCTTGACCTCCTTGTGAACCTCGGAAGCAGCCTTGCCGTGAGCCTCTTCGGCGTCCTTGAGCTCCTGCATCGACAGGATGGTGGAACCCTTATCAGCCTTGACCTTCTTGGCATAGTTCATCACGAAGACGATGGACATGGCGGTAGTGACAATCCACAGGACGGCACCGAGGCCGATGATGATGGACTGATTCACGGCAATGTCAACGCCGGTCAGAGCGTCGACGGCAGCGCCGACGGCGAACGGGTTAACCGTGGAGCCGAGGCAGCCGCAGCCAGCGCCGAGCAGAACGGTAGCGGCGCCGACCATAGGGTCGAAGCCAGCGGCCATCATGGTAGCAGCGAGCAGGGCGTAGAAGGGAACGGTCTCCTCGCACATACCATAGGTGGTACCACCGAGGGAGAAGATGAGCATCAGCACGGGAATGAGCATAATCTCATTGCCCTTAAGCTTCTGCACCAGAACGGCGATGCCGTTGTCCAGGGCGCCGGTCTCGGTCATCATGCCGAGGAAGCCGCCCAGGATCATAACGAAGAGGCAGACGGGCAGAGCGTCAGCGAAGCCCAGAATCGGGGCGGTGCAGAAATCACTCAGACGGGCGGCAGTAACCGCGCCGCCGGACGTTCCGGAGACGATAACGGTAATCACTGCAACAATTGCCAGCAGAGCAAGAAGAATGGTGAACGATGAAGGCATACCGCGCTTTTTCTTAGCGGTCTCAGTCATAGTTCTCATCCCCCCTTCATAAATCATTTACTGATCTCGCCCGAAGCGGCTCTTCCGTGCCGTGCCTGCCGCTTGATGCGAGATTATTACCAGATAAAACCGCTCGGGGTGTGCAGCAATACACCCCGAGCGAGATGCTAGATGCTCTTACTTGAGCGTGGCGTACATGACAGCCTTGATGGTGTGCATGCGGTTCTCGGCCTCGTCGAAGACCTTGGAAGCGGGGCTCTCGAAGACCTCGTCGGTGACCTCCTGCTCGGTGATGCCGAACTGCTCGCACTTCTCGGCGCCAATCGTGGTGTTGGTGTCGTGGAAGCTGGGCAGGCAGTGCAGGAAGATAGCGCCCGGGTTGGCCATAGCCATGACCTCGGAGGTGACGCGATACGGGGTGAGCTGAGCGATGCGCTCGGCCCAGACCTCGTCGGGCTCGCCCATGGAGACCCAAACGTCGGTGTAGAGAACGTCGGCACCGGTGACGCCGTCCTTGACGTCGGTGGTCAGCTTGATGGTGCAGCCGTTGGCCTCGGCGATGGGCTTGCAGGCCTCGATAACGTCGTCAGCGGGCATGCACTCCTCGGGGCCGCAGGCCACGAAGTTCATGCCGAGCTTGGAGCAAACGACCATGAGGGAGCGAGCGACGTTGTTCTTGCAGTCGCCCATGAAGACGAGGGTCTTGCCCTTGATGTCGTAGTTGAAGTTCTCCTGGACGGTCAGGATATCGGCGAGCATCTGGGTGGGGTGCCACTCAGTGGTCAGGCCGTTCCACACGGGCACGCCGGACTTAGCGGCGAGCTCCTCGACGTCGTCCTGGGCAAAGCCACGGAACTCAATGCCGTCATACATGCGGCCGAGAACGCGGGCGGTGTCCTCGATGGACTCCTTCTTGCCCATCTGCGACGAACCGGGATCGAGGTAGGTGACGCCCATGCCAAGATCCATGCCGCCGACCTCGAAGGCGCAGCGGGTACGAGTGGAGGTCTTCTGGAAGAGCAGAACGATGTTCTTGCCCTCGAGATAACGGTGCGGAACGCCAGCGCGCTTCATGTCCTTGAAGTTCTTGGAGAGCTTGAGCAGGTACTCGATCTCCTCGGTGGTGAGGTCAAGGAGCTTGAGGAAGCTACGGCCGGAGAGGTTAACACCCATGGTTCAAATCCTTTCGAAAAAATGAATTACGTAAATAGTAGCGGTGCCCGTTTGACGGGCGAAACCGGTGCGGTTGTAGGGGGACCGCACCGGAAACGGAAAGACTTAGAGGTCCTCGCGCCAGAAGGGCATGCTCATGCAGCGCGGGCCGCCGCGGCCGCGGGAGAGCTCGGCGGAGGGCACGACGAGAAGGTCCAGGCCCTCCTTGTACAGCACGTCGTTGGTGACGGTGTTGCGGGCGTAGACGCAGATCTTGCCGGGCTCGACGCACAGGGTGTTGGAGCCGTCGTTCCACTGCTCGCGGGAGGCCGCGATCGGGTCGCCGCCGCCGCAGGGGATCAGCTTGACCTGGTCGACGCCGGTGGCGTCCTCCAGGACGTGCTCGAGGGTGTCCTCGATCAGGCGGATGTTCACGTCGCCCGGGTTCTTGCCGGCGGTCAGCTCGTAGACGCGCAGGGTGCCCATGATGGCGGGGTGGATCGTGAACTTATCGACGTCGATCTGGGTGAAGACCGTGTCGAGGTGCATGAAGGCGCGCGAGACCGGGATGTCGAAGGCCAGGATGCGCTCGACCTTGGAGTCGGAGTTCCAGAAGATGTTCTGGGCCATGACGTCGATAGCGGCGGCCTGGGTGCGCTGGGAGATGCCGACGGCGAGGGTCTTCTCGTTGATGTTCAGCACGTCGCCGCCCTCGGTGTGGAACTGGCAGTCGCGGCGGAAGTACAGGGAGACGTCCTTGTAGTCGGGGTGGTACTTGAAGACGTACTTGCCGTACAGGGTCTCGCGGTTGCGGGTGACCGAGTACATGCGGTTGAGGTTGACGCCCTCGCCGACGACCGCGAACGGGTCGCGGGTGAAGTAGAGGTTGGGCATCGGGTCGATGATCAGGTCGGACTCGGACTCGGAGTTGACCAGGGAGTCGAGGGTCGTGGACGCCGTGAGGGGCATGTCGATCTCGGCCTTGGTCATGCCGGCCATGGTCTTCTTGACGAACTCGAGGTTGTCCTCGATGGAGTCCAGCTTCTCGCGGACGATCTGCGGCATGTGCTGGCCGCGGATGCCGGCCTCGGCGATGTACTGGTCGGTGAACTCGGCGCGGGCGCCGGGGACCTGGTCGAACACCTCGGCGACGAGGTTCTCCAGGTAGAGGACCTCCACGCCCTGGTCCCTCAGGATCTGGGCGAAGGTGTCGTGCTCCTGCTGTGCGACCTCCAGGAACGGGACGTCGTCGAACAGGAGTCGCTCGAGCTCGTCGGGCGGCAGGTTGAGGAGCTCGTCGCCGGGACGGTGCAGGCAGACCTTCCTGAGCTTGCCGATCTCGGAAGGCACGTGCAGACCTTTCGTCATGGCCTCCTACCTTTCTTTCGGGCCCTTGTCAGGGCCGATTCGTTAGCGCCCCTCCGTGTGAGGCGTTATTGCTGACGACATATTTATATCCAAAATCAGCCCATACTTCCACCTTGCCCCCGAACGGTTTTTTATAGGGGGTGAACGGCATACACATATACTTCACGCATGGCACACTTTGATTTAATAAAGTTTATTTACGTGCTTAAATGCTTTTTCAAACCAAATAGCAAATGGAACTTAACTTTATTAAACCACCCTCAAATTGCATATTTCTAATAAAGCTATGAATAGAATTAGCGATTCATACCGCGTCTCAACCATTTTCATTTTTATTCAGAAAAAAGTTTGTCCTATTCATTTCTGATAAGCAACCAACCGTTTACCAGACGCTTGATACCGTTCACCGGAAGTTCAGTATAAGGCCCAGCGGATACCGTCTCACCTTGACGTCCTATTTGTAACAACTTGACTTCTCGGTATAGAAAAACAGACCCGCTCCCCTCATGGGAAACGGGTCTGTTATCGATAATCGTAGACAGATTTGAGCGGCTTTGAGAGCCGTCGGAATCCTAGCGATCAAACTCCGCCAGCGCCTCGCCCAAAAGCCTCAGTCCCTCGCGCAGAACGTCCTCGCTCGCGCAGTAGCCCAGACGTGCCCCGCAGGGAAGCTCAAAGCGGCTGCCAGGCACCAACAGCACTCCCCTCTCGGCCAGCAGGCGCTTGCAGAACTCCTCGTCGTCCTCGGGGATATCCAGCTGGATAAACGAGGTGGACACGCCCTGTGGGGCCGTCCAGGAGACGCGGTGCTGTGTATCGATCCACGCCTGCGCGATATCGCGGTTACCAAACACGATCTTACGGTTGCGCTCGAGAATCTTGTCCTTGTGCTCCAGCACGTAGGTCGCCAGGGCGTCATTGAACACGCCACCGCAGATCATGGTGTAGTCACGGTAGGTACGGATGCGGTTCGATACCTCTTCGTCCGCCACGACCCAGCCCACACGGGCCGCAGGCGTCGAATAGGTCTTGGACACCGAGTTGGTGACGATAGCCTTCTCGTACACATCGGCCATCGACATAAAGTCCTCGGTGTTCTCAAGCGGCAGGTACACCTCGTCGCACAGCACATAGGCGCCAACCGAGCGGGCGATCTCGGCAATCTGGCCGAGCGTATCGGCATCGAGCACCGTTCCGATGGGGTTCGATGCGTTGTTGATGCAGATGAGCTTGGTATTAGGACGCACCAGACGCTTGAGCTCCTCGATATCGGGCTTCCAGCCGAGCTCCTCGCGAAGCTCCCAGTACTCAACCTCGGCGCCCAGCGTGCGCGGGATCTCGTAGAGCGGCGCATAGGTGGGCCACTCGGCGATGACATGGTCGCCGGGCTCGACCACGGCCATGATGGCGTTGAGGTTCGCGCCCGTGCAGCCGTTCGTCTGCAGGATGTGGTCGGGATTGACCTCGCGGCGATACAGTTTGGCGACCTCGGCCTTAAACTCCGGCGAACCCTCGATCCAGCCGTAGTTCATCTTCTCGCAGTCCAGGCGCTCGTAGAACGTGGCACCGTCCTGCTCGTCGAGCGCACGTAGCTCGCCCATGGTGAGCGACGAGATCGTCGACTGGGCGATGTCCCACGTGGCGCTCTTCTCCCAAACGTTGAGCCATTCCTCAACGCCAATCGTCTTGATGTCCATGGCCAAGCTCCTTACAAAAGCAGTCATCCAATCGTGTTGACGTTCCTCATACAAGATTGGGGCGGTGCGAAAACCCGCACCGCCCCAATGAGAGACATCTAATGGCAGCTAGATGTATGTATTATGACCTGTACGGGCCCTTGAAGGCCTTAGAGGTCCTCGCGCCAGAAGGGCATGCTCATGCAGCGCGGGCCGCCGCGGCCGCGGGAGAGCTCGGCGGAGGGCACGACGAGAAGGTCCAGGCCCTCCTTGTACAGCACGTCGTTGGTGACGGTGTTGCGGGCGTAGACGCAGATCTTGCCGGGCTCGACGCACAGGGTGTTGGAGCCGTCGTTCCACTGCTCGCGGGAGGCCGCGATCGGGTCGCCGCCGCCGCAGGGGATCAGCTTGACCTGGTCGACGCCGGTGGCGTCCTCCAGGACGTGCTCGAGGGTGTCCTCGATCAGGCGGATGTTCACGTCGCCCGGGTTCTTGCCGGCGGTCAGCTCGTAGACGCGCAGGGTGCCCATGATGGCGGGGTGGATCGTGAACTTATCGACGTCGATCTGGGTGAAGACCGTGTCGAGGTGCATGAAGGCGCGCGAGACCGGGATGTCGAAGGCCAGGATGCGCTCGACCTTGGAGTCGGAGTTCCAGAAGATGTTCTGGGCCATGACGTCGATAGCGGCGGCCTGGGTGCGCTGGGAGATGCCGACGGCGAGGGTCTTCTCGTTGATGTTCAGCACGTCGCCGCCCTCGGTGTGGAACTGGCAGTCGCGGCGGAAGTACAGGGAGACGTCCTTGTAGTCGGGGTGGTACTTGAAGACGTACTTGCCGTACAGGGTCTCGCGGTTGCGGGTGACCGAGTACATGCGGTTGAGGTTGACGCCCTCGCCGACGACCGCGAACGGGTCGCGGGTGAAGTAGAGGTTGGGCATCGGGTCGATGATCAGGTCGGACTCGGACTCGGAGTTGACCAGGGAGTCGAGGGTCGTGGACGCCGTGAGGGGCATGTCGATCTCGGCCTTGGTCATGCCGGCCATGGTCTTCTTGACGAACTCGAGGTTGTCCTCGATGGAGTCCAGCTTCTCGCGGACGATCTGCGGCATGTGCTGGCCGCGGATGCCGGCCTCGGCGATGTACTGGTCGGTGAACTCGGCGCGGGCGCCGGGGACCTGGTCGAACACCTCGGCGACGAGGTTCTCCAGGTAGAGGACCTCCACGCCCTGGTCCCTCAGGATCTGGGCGAAGGTGTCGTGCTCCTGCTGTGCGACCTCCAGGAACGGGACGTCGTCGAACAGGAGTCGCTCGAGCTCGTCGGGCGGCAGGTTGAGGAGCTCGTCGCCGGGACGGTGCAGGCAGACCTTCCTGAGCTTGCCGATCTCGGAAGGCACGTGCAGACCTTTCGTCATGGCCTCCTACCTTTCTTTCGGGCCTTACTGGCCGAATGTATCAGCGCCCCTCCATATGGGACGCTGCTTGCTGACAGCTCTAGTTATATCCAAAAACCACTCGCAATTCCACCTCGCCCCCGAACGGTCAGCAAAGTGCGATGAACGGTATATCGCATATGATTCCCCCATGATGCACTTCGGTTCTCTAAAGCAAGTTTTCAAAGGTAATCGTTCTTTTTTCTAAGGAATTAAGCCAGTTTGCACAAATATTTTCATGTTCAGGAATTGCATAGCTAAAACTGTTTTCTGCATATATATGTTGTTTGTCCATGATTCAATTTGGATTCGATTATATTCAGCTCGCAATCATTCTTATTCATATATCCTCACCAGTTGAGTATGGATATAGATTGTTTTCAAAGCGATTCGGGTAGTTTGTTGCATGCCATGGCAGCGTAAGAAGTAGGTAAAGATACCGTTCGCACAATACGTCCGTGCCGCAAGTCGACTAAATTGAGACAATAGTGAATAGTGTTAGGCTACCGTCCCCTGCGGGGACTGAACGGACAGATGCATATGCCGAGCAAAATCGAAAAAAAGCAAGCCGCCGCAACGCTGCGCAAGCCGCCGCGCGACTTCTCGTACACGCAGAACCGAGAGCTCAGCTGGCTACGCTTTGACAACCGTGTGCTCGACGAGGCTTTTGATGAGTCCGTGCCGCTGTTCGAGCGCCTCAAGTTCGTCTCGATCTTCGAGTCAAACCTCGATGAGTTCCTCATGGTGCGCGTGGGTGGCCTGTCCGACCTTGCCGAGCTCAAAAAGCAGCCTGTCGACAACAAGAGCAATATGACCGCCTCCGAACAGGTCGATGCTGTCATGGCAGAGCTGCCCGGGCTCCTTACCCGTTGGGAGTCCATCTTTAAGAACATCGAGGGCAAGCTCGACGCCCTGGGCGTTCACCGCGCGCGTGTCGATTCGCTTACGCCCGAGGAGCGCACCTTTGTCACCCGCTACTTCCAGGCCTACGTGTCGCCAGTCATCTCACCGCTGGTGATTGACCCGCGCCACCCCTTCCCCAACCTGCGCAACGGCGCACTCTACCTGGCCTGCGGCCTGGACGGCGTCACCGACGAGGAAAGTCTGCTGGGCCTGATCGAGATTCCCGCCTCGATGAACCGCGTGGTCGAGATCCCCTCGCCCACCGGCACCTACTCCTACATTCTGCTCGAGGACGTCATCCTTGCCTGTCTGGACAGCTGCTTTGGCTCCTATAAGCCGCTCGACCGCGCGCTCATCCGCGTCACCCGCAACGCCGACATCGATCCGGACGGCGAGGGCGTCGAGGAGGAAGAGGACTACCGCCAGCATATGAAGCGCATCCTCAAGAAGCGCCTGCGCCTGCAGCCGGTAGTGCTCGCCGTCTCGGGCTCACTCGAAAAAGCAACGCTCAAGACTATCCGCAAGGCGCTCGAGCTCTCGCGTCGCTCGGTCTTTACCTGCGATATCCCGCTCAGCTTGGGCTATGTCTTTGGCATTGAGGGCAAGATTCCCGAGCACCTGCGCAACGAGCTGCTCTTTACGCCGTTTAAGCCGCAGCCCAACCCCACCATCGATATGACCCGCTCCATCCGCGAGCAGGTACTTCAGCACGACAAGCTGCTCTTTTATCCCTATGAGGCCATGAACCCCTTCCTGGATCTGGTGCACGAGGCCGCCTACGACCCCGAGTGTATCTCACTGCGCATCACGCTCTACCGCGTGGCCAAGCAGAGCCGCCTGTGCGAGTCGCTGATCGATGCCGCCGAGAACGGCAAAGAGGTCACGGTGCTCATGGAGCTCCGCGCCCGCTTCGACGAGCAGAACAACATCGAGTGGGCCGAGCGTCTGGAAGAGGCAGGCTGCACCGTTATCTACGGCTCCGAAGGCTTTAAGTGCCACTCCAAGATCTGCCAGCTCACCTATCGCGAGGGCATGGCGCTTACACGCCTGACGCTGTTGGGCACCGGCAACTTTAACGAGAAGACGGCCAAGCTCTACAGCGACTTTATGCTCATGACCGCCCATCCCGGCATCGGCGAGGACGCCAACTTGTTCTTCCGCAACCTGTCGCTGGGCAACCTGCGCGGCGATTACCGCTTCCTGGGCGTGGCGCCCGTGGGCCTGAAGCCGCTCATCATGCGCGGCCTGGATCGCGAGATCCAGCGCGCCCTCGCTGGCGAGCCCGCCCGTGTGTTCTTTAAGCTCAACTCACTCACCGACCGCGAGGTCATCGACAAGATCGCCGAGGCATCGTGCGCAGGAGTCCGCGTTGACATGATCATCCGCGGCATCTCGTGCCTCAAGCCGGGCGTTCCGGGCAAGACCGAGAACGTGCATGTCCGTTCTATCGTCGGACGCTTTTTGGAGCATGCGCGCGTTTACGCCTTTGGCGTGGACTCGGACATGATCTATCTGAGCTCGGCCGACATGATGACGCGCAACACCGAGCACCGCGTGGAGATCGCCTTCCCTGTGCTCGACCCCACCTGCCGCGCCCTGGTGCACGAGTACATGGGTATGCAGTTGCGCGACAACGTGAAGGCCCGCAGCCTCACGAGCGACGGCACCTGGGTCCCCGTGGAGCGCGCAGAGGGTGAGAAACCCTTCAACTCGCAGGAAGCCCTGCTGGAGCGCGCCTATCGCAACGCCGAGGCCGCCGCGCAGCAGCGCGCACAGGAGAAGGAACGTGTGGCCGAGGAGGCTATTCAGGCCGAGGTTGAACATAGGGCAGTTGCCAAACCGGAAGCGGTTGCCGCTCCCCCGGTGAATGAACCCGAGGCTGCCGCAGAGCCCGCCGTGGAGAAAGCGCCCGAGCCCGCCCCTGCTCCTAAGTCGCAGCCGGCAACACCCGAGGTTCAAAAGGTCCAGGCGACCGTCATTGAGCCCGAGCCTGCACCTGCACCTCAGCCCGAGCCGCAGGTCACCAAGCCCGCGTCCGAGACGAGCGCCCGTCGCGATAAACCCGCCGGCAAGACCAAGGCCATCGAGCGCCATCGCCCCGGTCGCGTGCGCATGGGCCTGGGCTTGATCGGCCTGGGTCTTAAGACGCTCATTACCGGCAAGACGAAATAGCCGTTTGTAAAAGCGGTTTGTAGAAGCACCCCGCATTTGAGGAAAGCCTCAGATGCGGGGCGCTTTTCCCTGCTACCATGGTGCGGACAACAACGCGAATGACAGGCAGGGATATGAAGCTCACTATAGAATCGATGACCTACGGCGCCGACGGGCTGGCGCACGCCGACAACGGCAAGGCCGTCTTTGTGCAGGGCGCCGTGGCAGGCGACACCGTCGAGGCCGAGGTCGTACAGGACGGCAAGTCGTTCATGCGCGCCCGCACCACCGAGGTTCTGGAGCCAAGCCCCGATCGCATCCAGCCCCCCTGCCCCTTCGTGGGCATCTGCGGCGGCTGCTCGTGGGGCAATCTCTCACGCACGGCACAGCTCGCCGCCAAGGAGCAAAACCTGCGCTCCGCGCTCGAGCGCATCGGCAAGTTCGCTCCTGAGCAGGTCGATGAGTTGGTACAGCCCATCCGCCACACCAAGGACGACTGGGGCTACCGCAATAAAATCGAGCTCGAACCGACCGTCGTCAACGGTCGCGTGCGCCTTGGCATGCACGGTGTCGACCCCAGCAAAATCGTGACCGTCGATGCGTGCCCGCTGTTCGATAAACGTTTCCCGAAGGCGCTCAAATCGGTCGTCGGCGCGCTCAACTATCTAAGCGGCAGCCATGACCTGGGCCTCGAACGCGTGGGCATTCGCGCATCGCGCCGCACCAAGGCACTCGAGGTCGCACTCTGGACGCCCACAGGCTCTTTTCCGCGCTCGCAGGTCTCCCGCGTGCTGGCGGACGCCGCTCATCCCACGAGCATCGTGCGTGTGATGAGCAAGGGCGAAAAGAAGGCCCGCCGTGTCTCCAAAGTCGAGATGCTCGCCGGCGAGGGCTCGTGGACCGAGAATATCGCCGAAGGCCAGATGCGCTTATCTGCCCCGTCGTTTTTCCAGGTCAATACCAAGGGCGCTGAGATTTTGATTGAGCTCGTTATGGACGCCCTCGACCCGCAGGAAGACGAGCTGGCCGTGGACCTGTACTGCGGTGCCGGCACCTTTACCCTGCCGCTCGCCCGCCGCTGCGACTTTGTTGCCGCCGTCGAGGCCTATGGCCCGGCCGTGCGCGATCTGCGTCGCAACCTAGAGATCAACAAGCTCGATAACGTCGATGTCATCGGCGGCGACGCGGTGCGCGAGTTCCCCGATCAGGACGCCGATGTCCTGGTAGTCGATCCGCCGCGCGCAGGATTGGCGCCCGAGGCGATAGACCTCATCGCGAGCACGAGCGCCCGCGATGTCGCCTATGTGAGCTGCGACCCGGCAACTCTGGCCCGCGACCTCAAGCGCTTTGTCGAGGAGGGCACCTTCTCCCCCGTCAAGATCACGCCGGTCGACCTATTCCCGCAAACCTTCCACTGCGAAACAGTCGTCCACCTCAAGCGCAACTAGCCACTTAACCATTGCCCGGAAAAATCATTCGGCGATTGAGCGTGGCAAGCGGGCGCGTTCGGGGTATAAGACGGCTAATTGTATGCCGCCTTACGAAAGGAATCCTCATGCCCAGCGTTGCCGTTCTCGCCGCCGATGGCTTTGAAACTATTGAATGCTTGACCATGGTCGATGTCATGCGTCGCGGCGGCGTGCGTGCCACGCTCGTCTCTATCATGCCCACGCGCGAGGTCGTGAGCTCGCTGCAGATCCCCGTGACCTGCGATGCGCTCTTTGATGAGATCAACTTTGACGAGTACGACTGCGTCGTGCTACCCGGCGGTCTGCCCGGCGCTACCAATCTGCGCGCCGATCAGCGCGTCTGCGACGTGGTCTGCGAGTTCGCCGCGACCAAGCACGTTGCCGCCATCTGCGCCGCCCCGTTTATCCTGGGCGAGCTCGACCTACTCGAGGGGCGCCACGCCACGTGCTTCCCTGGCTTTGAGAAAAGCTTCCCCGAAGGCGCCTATACCGGCGAGAAGGTTACGCAAGACGGCAACATCATCACCGCCAGCGGCATGGCCCAGTCGCTCCCCTTTGCGCTTGAGCTGCTGCGCACGCTCGCCGGCGACAAGGCCGTCGAGAAAGTCGCCGAGGGCATTCAGCTATGATTTTGGCTTCGCAATCACCGCGCCGCATCGAGTTGATGCGCGAGGCGGGCTATGACATTCGCGTGATTCCCGCAGATATCGACGAAACGCCTTTTGATGGCGAGGCCCCGCTTACGCTCGTTGAACGCTTAGCACGCGCCAAAGCCGCCGCCGTTGCCGCCGAGCATGCCGAGCCCAACGAACTGACCGTCGCGGCCGATACTATTGTCACCTTCGATGGCAAGATTCTGGGCAAGCCGGCAACCGAGGACGAGGCGCGCACCATGCTCCGCGAGCTTTCGGGCCGCACGCACCAGGTCGCAACCGGCGTCTGCATCGTTAAGGCAGGCGACACGGCCGCTCCGCATGCCGCCGAGAGCCTGTCGTTTGTCGATGTGACCGACGTGACGTTCTATGAGCTTACCGAAGAGCAGATCGAGCGCTATGTTACCTCCAGCGAACCCATGGACAAGGCCGGGGCCTACGGTATCCAAGGCACAGGCGGCCGCATGCTTGTGCACGATATTTCGGGTGACTTCTACAACGTGGTGGGCTTGCCCATCGCACGCGTCGCGCGCGCGATTCAAAAACTCCCGTAATTGCATCTGGCGCTGGGTATCCCCCAGCGCCTACAATTTTGCCGTACCGTACGGATCCCGACCGGGCATAAGGCCCGGCGGAAAACCGATAGGAGAAAACATGGACACACTGCTCGAAGCCATCGATGTTTGCAATGTCGATGGCTTTTGCTTTGGCAACTATACGGACGAGGAGGCTGGCACCGGCTGCACCGTAATCGTGGCGCCCGAGGGCGCCACCGGCGGCGTTGACGTTCGCGGCGGTGCTCCCGCTTCGCGCGAAACCGACCTGCTGCGACCCGAGAACACCGTGGACAAGGTCCACGCCGTCTGCCTTTCGGGTGGATCGGCCTTTGGCCTCGAGGCTGCAAGCGGCGTCGCTCGCGAGCTTGAGAGCCGCGGCATCGGCCTTCCCGTCGGCCCCACGCAGGTGCCCATCGTGTGCTCCAGCTGTATCTTCGACCTCGCCTTTGGTAACCCCACCGTTCGCCCCGACATTGAGGCCGGCATCGCCGCCGTGCGCGAGGCACTCGACCACACCCCTGCCTCGCTCGAGCAGGGCAACGTGGGCGCCGGCACCGGCGCCACCGTAGGTAAGCTCATGGGACCTGCCACCTGCATGAAGGCTGGCCTTGGAGCCGCCGCCGTGGCACTCGGCCCCGTCAAGGTGGGCGCCGTGGTCTCGGTCAACGCCTGCGGCAACGTTGTCGACCCCTTCACCGGCGAGTGGATCGCCGGTATGCGCGCCGCAGCCGATAGCGACCAGATCGTCGACATGGAACTCGCAGCCTTTGCCGCCGCCGGATCCATGCAGATGCCGCTCGACCGCACCAACACCACCATCAGCTGCATCGTCACCAACATGGAGCTCACTAAGGCCCAGGCCACCAAGGTCTCCCAAATGGCCGCAGACGCCTACGCACACGCTATCCGCCCCACGCACACCACCAACGACGGCGACACCATCTACACCCTCGCCAGCGGCAAACTGGGCGCCCAGGCAAGCGCCGCCGTTCCCCTAGACCTGCTGGGCATGCTCGCCGTAAGGGCTTTGCAAACCGCCATCGTAAACGGAGCCAAAACCGCCAAAACCTCCCACGGCATCCCCGGCGCCGCAAAGTAATCTCACTCGACCGTCGGTCGGAGGCGGGCGGGCATTACGTTTGCTGCTCTACAGTCCTATGCAAGACGAAGGCCACATTAAGTGGCCTTCTTTGCATGCGGAACTCGCGACAAACGTAACGCCCGCCCGCCTCCGGCCGACTACCAACCAAAATCTTTTCAGCCCAGGCCCCTGTGTACCGCGCGTCTAAGATCTTCAAATTCAAATAACCTGACAATCGATTCTTATAGCAGAGGCCCCTTGGCCTTTAGTTTGCTACAAGTTCCGCACGAGCCGGAAAGCACTTAATGTGCTTTCCGTGCGAGCAGGACTGTTCGCAGTAGCAAACTAAAGGCCAAGGGGCCCAGTCAACCTATCAGCAGCGATTACTCAGCAGCTAGTTGAATTTGAAGATCTTTGAGGCAAGACGGTATAGGCCGAGTGTGGTTTTGTCTCCGGCACGACCGCGGAGGTTAGTGAAGAAGCCGACCACACCGTAACGTGCACGACGATACATACGCTCGTCATAGGCCTTCAAATCATTCCACAGCGTCTTCAGACGCTCATCGGCACAATCCTCGTCGGAAAGCTTGGTGAGCACCGAGCAGATCGCCATCATCATGGTGAAGTAGCCCATCATGTACGAACGCAAACGCGACGACTCGACATCGCTGTACAGGTGGTACGACTCCATCATGATACGCGTAACACGGAACTGCTGGTCCAGACGCTTGACCATCGTGGCCTCGTTGACGCTCTGGCCCTCGCGACCGATAAAGTAGCGATAGAGGTCGATGTCGGCGTAGTACATGGTCTTGCAACGCGGCAGCGGCACGTAGGCGTAGATGTTGTCCACATAGAACGTGTGCGGCGGCATGGGCAGGTTGGACTCGCGCAGCACATCCGTGCGATAGCACAGGCTGTGCATGAGCAGATTCTGGTCCAAACGGAAATGGCCGATCTGGTCCCAGGTAAAGATCTTTTTTCGAGGCAGGGCAAACTTGTAACCAATGGCCGTATGCGTACCCTCGTAAACCTTCTCGTACACGTAGTTCGAGATAAACAGGTCAACGCGCTGGTCGCGCTCTTCAAAGCCGCGCAGAATCGACAGCATGGTCGAAAGGGCAGCGCCGTCAAGCCAGTCGTCCGAGTCGACGACCTTGTAGTAGGCGCCCTGCGCCTCGCGCAGACCCGAAAGGACGGCAATACCGTGGCCGCCATTCTCCTGGTGCACCGCGCGGATGATTCCAGGATAACGGGCCTCCCACTCGTCGGCCTTGGCGGCCGTCTCGTCCTTGGAGCCGTCGTCCACCACGATAATCTCGATATCGGTGGCGTAATTGCCCCCCTCCAAGATGGAGGTGATGCAATGGTCCATGTCCTTGGCGGCGTTATACGAGGGAATACCGAATGTTATGACTTTATGCATGGCAGGCGATAATCTCATCCGAAAGATCGAGGGCGGAATTGGTCACGGCATCCATATCGTAGTAACGATACTCGGCCAGACGACCCACCGGGTGGAAGTTTGTCAGGTTCTGGACGCGCTCAAGATAGCGCTCATAGAGCTCACGGTTCTCGGGCTCAAGAATGGCGTAATACGGCGTCTCGCCCGAGCCGGGCGTATAGGCCTTGGAGTACTCCTTCATGATGGTGGTCTTGCCGGGCAGGACCTGACCAGTCATGTTCTTGAACTCGGTAATGCGCGTGTAGTCCTCGCTCGTGGTGTAGTTGACGGTGCCCACGGGCTGGAACTGATCCATATCGAGCGTCTCGAACTTCATGTCGAGCGTACGGTACGGAAGAGCGCCCAGATCAAGGTCGAACAGCTCATCGAGCGGACCGGTATAGACGATCTCGCCGCCGTAGACCTTGCCACCGATCTTGACGGTGGTCTCGTCGATCTCAAAGAGATCGCGGGCGTCCACGTCGCAGAACACGTCGATCAGGTCGTGGTCGAGCATATGCTCGAACAGCGCCGTGTAGCCGTCCTGCGGCATACCCTGGAAGGGAGCCTGCGGGAAATAGCGGTCATCGTCGCCCACAAAGACGGGAACGCGACCGGTGATCGAGGGATCGATCTGGTCGGGCGTCTGGCCCCACTGCTTCATGGTGTAATGCAAAAAGACGTTCTCGTAGACGTAATCGGCGACCTCGGCCAAGTCGGGGTCGTTCTTCTTACGCAGCTCCATAATGGGCACCTTGACATCCTTGCCAAAGGTCTCCACGAGCTTCTGATACAGCTCCTCGCCGCGCTCATCACCAAAGGCGAGCTTGAGACTCGCATGGTTGAAGGGCACGGGCATAAGGGTACCGTTGATGTTGGCGAGCACCTTGTGCTGATAATCCGTCCACTTGGTAAAGCGCGACAGGAAATTGTGCACGCGCTCGTTAAAGGTGTGATAGATATGCGGACCGTACTCGTGGATCAGGATTCCGGCCTCGTCAGTGCAGTCATAGGCATTGCCCGCAATGTGGCTACGGCGCTCCAAAACGGCAACACGATAGCCGATGGTCTCGGCAAGACGGCGGGCGCAAACGGCACCGGCATATCCAGCACCGACGACAATCATGTCGTACGCGCCGGCGTTAAAGCCTTCAGGCAGGCCTGAGGTAATCTGCATCGATACTCCTTGTCAAAAGCCACACGCTTTTTAACTGGGCTTTTTCTCGAACATACGTCGAGACATATTTATCAGAGCGATTATAGCGCTAATGCGTCCTATAATGAGCTTGCCACACAAGGAAAGCTCAAGCACAGCGGCGAACATAATTGAAAGGTAGACCCGCTAGCAGCGGGTTTATTCGTGAACAGCCGGGCGCCTGGAGCTTAGCGAAACGCTTGTAAGGAGTAACATGAGCGATTTCCTAAACCGTATGAAGTCTGCCGCCAAGGCCGACCTTAAGACCATCGTCCTGCCCGAGGGCGAGGATCCGCGCACCATCGTCGCGGCCAACAAGATCATCGAGGAAGGCCTGGCCAACATCGTCATCCTGGGCGATCCCAACGAGATCAACGTCCCCGGCGCCACCGTCATCGACCCGCGCAATGCCGAGAAGCACGAGGAGTACGCACAGAAGTTTGCCGAGCTCCGCGCCAAGAAGGGCGTTACCATCGAGCAGGCTCGCGCCCAGGTGATGGACGCCACCTACTTTGGCACCATGATGGTCAAGATGGGCGACGCCGACGGCCTGGTCTCCGGCGCCTGCCACTCCACCGCCGACACCCTGCGCCCCGCGCTTCAGATCCTCAAGACCGCCCCGGGCACCAAGCTGGTCTCGGCCTTCTTCGTGATGTGCACCGACACCCCGCAGTTCGGCACCGACGGCACGCTGATCTTCGCCGACTGCGGCCTCAACATCAACCCGTCCTCCGACGAGCTCTCCGAGATCGCCATCGCCTCCGCTCACTCCTGGTCCACCTTCATGGGCAACGTTGAGCCGCACGTGGCTATGCTCTCCTACTCCACCATGGGCTCCGCCGGCGGCGAGGTCGCCAAGAAGGTCCAAGAGGCCGTGAAGTTCTGCAAGGAGAAGGCTCCCGAGCTCGCCATCGATGGCGACCTGCAGCTCGACGCCGCTATCGTCCCCACCGTCGCCCAGCTCAAGGCTCCCGGTTCCTCTGTCGCCGGCAAGGCCAACGTGCTCGTGTTCCCCGACCTCGAGGCCGGCAACATCGGCTACAAGCTGGTCCAGCGCTTCGCCGGTGCCGACGCCTACGGCCCCATCCTGCAGGGCATCGCCAAGCCGGTCAACGACCTGTCGCGCGGCTGCTCTGCCGACGACATCGTGGGTGTCGTGGCCATCACCGCCGTCCAGGCTCAGATGGCTGAGTAGCGGACGTACTCGCCCGAAGGCCGCACAGGTTAACCCCTGAAAACGTCCTCGACCAATGAAACGCCCCCGTTCTGCTCCTTCGGAGCTACGAACGGGGGCGTTTCTGGTCTGCGGATTGTTTTCAGGGGTTAACCTGTGCGGCCTTCTACTATCACGTGGCATTCAGGGAATCTGGGGTGGACGGCGGCTTGGCTACGAGCTGGGGCTGAGAATCCGAATGATCAGGTGCCACTGCTGGAAGCGCGAGCGTTGCTGGTGATGATAACTTTGGGATTGAGATTTCCGCCCGGTAGCAAAAAGGCCTCCGGAGCTGTTGCTCTGGAGGCCTTTCTCTCAATTGCAGACGAATGCGTTAGTTGTTACTGGTCAGGCGCTCGACATCGTGGGCGATCATGTATTCCTCGTCGGTGGGGATGACCATGACCGTGACGGAAGAGCCGGCGGCGCTGATGACCTGCGGGCCGTTACCCACGGCCTCGCGGTTCTTGTTGTTGTCGATGCGCACGCCCAGCCACTCGAAGCAGTCGCAGAAGGCCTTGCGGATCGACCAGTCATTCTCGCCAATGCCGGCGGTAAAGGTAATGGTGTCCACGCCCGCCATTGAAGCGATCATGGAGCCGGCCTGCTGCATGGCCTTGTAGGCGAACATATCGAAGGCGAGCAGGCAGCGCTCGTCGCCCTCGGAGGCGCGCGTACGGATGTCACGGGCGTCGTTGGAGATGCCCGAGATGGCAAGCAGACCAGACTGCTTGTTCATCATGTCATCGACTTCCTGGTAGCTGTAGCCGCCCTCGCGCTGCAGGTAGCACACGGTAGCCGGGTCAATGGAACCACAACGGGTGCCCATCATCAGGCCGTCGAGCGGCGTGAGGCCCATCGTGGTATCGCGGCATACACCGTCCTCAATGGCGGCGAGCGAAGCGCCGTTGCCCAGATGACACGAAAGCAGACGGTGGCAGCGCGAACCCAGGATCTCCTTGGCCATCATCCACTCATAGCGGTGGCTTGTGCCGTGGGCGCCGTACTTGCGCACGTGATACTTGTCACACACGTCCTTGGGCAGGGCGTAGGTGTAGGCGACCTCGGGCATAGTCATGTGGAACGAGGTGTCGAAGACGGCCACGTTGGGCAGCTCCGGATACTTCTCGCGACAATACTCGATTGCCGCCGCCTCGCCGTAGTTGTGCAGCGGGGCAAGCGGTGCCACCTCGAGGATCTTAGCCATGACCTCATCGTCGACGACCGCGGAATCGTCAAAGTACCAGCCACCCTGAACAATACGATGCCCAATGCCATCGATCGTAAAGTCGGTCTTCTCGAGCTCCTCGAGCACACGTGCGATAGCCGAACGGTGGTCCGGGAAGGGGACCTCCTCGGTTTGCTTGGCGCCACCGTTCTCGGAGTGGCCAAAGATGCCCATGTCCGAACCGATACGTTCGCAGTTGCCCTTGGCGAAAACCTCGCGGGTATCGGTATCCAAAAGCTGATATTTAAGGCTTGAGCTACCGGCGTTGACAACAAGTACGTTCATGAGACTCCTTTGCAGTGCGATACGGTCGGCGCAGACCCCTTAAGGCGGCCGCATGTTAATAAGAAGTTATCACAACTTGATAAATAGCTATCAGGCATATCGCCCAACGAGCACAAAAGAGGGGCTGAACGGCGCTCGGTCGTCCAGCCCCTCCCCTCTTGGAATTACTTGCCGTTGACGATGCGCTCGACGTCGGAAGCGATCATGAACTCCTCGTCCGTGGGGATGACGAAAATCTTGACCTTGGAATCCTTGGCGGACAGGCACCAGGCGCCATCGCCACGCAGAGCGTTGCGAGCGTGATCCATCTTGACGCCCATAAAGGCCAGACGGTCGGCCACACCGGCGCGGACAGCCGGAGCGTGCTCGCCGATGCCGGCGGTAAAGACGAGCGTGTCCATGCCGCACATGGAGGTGGCCATCTCGGCGGCCTTGGCGGCAATCTTGTAGACGAACATGTCGAAGGCGAGCTGAGCCTCGGGGTCGCCAGCGGCGGCGAGCTCCTCGACGTTGCGGCAGTCGTTGGTCTTGCCGCCGGTCACAGCCATGAGGCCGGACTTCTTGTTCATCATCTCGTCAACCTCGTCGAAGGTGTAGCCACCCTCGCGCTGCAGGTAACACACGGTGGCCGGGTCGATGGAACCGCAGCGGGTGCCCATCATGACGCCGTCGAGCGGCGTCAAGCCCATGGTGGTGTCCATGCACTTGCCGTCCTCGATAGCGCACAGGGAAGCGCCGGAGCCGATGTGACACACGACGACCTTGCGAGCCTCGCCGTTGGTCATCTCGGCAACCTTCTTGGAGATGTAGCGATAGCTGGTGCCGTGAGCGCCGTACTTACGGATATGAAGTTTGTCGCAAACGTCCTTGGGCAGGGCGTAGGTCTTGGCGACCTCGGGCATGTTGAAGTGGAAAGCGGTGTCGTAGACCGTGACGTTGGGCAGGTCGGGATACTGCTCCAGGCAGTACTCGATTACATTGGCCTCGGGGTTGTTGTGCAGCGGGGCGAGCGGGGCGACCTCGCGGATCTTGGCAAGAACGTCCTCGTCGACGAGGGAGGAATCGCCAAAGTACCAACCGCCCTGAACGATACGGTGGCCGATGCCCTCGATCTTGACGCCGTTGGCCTCGAGGTCCTTCAGGACGGCCTCGATGGCGACCTTGTGGTCGGGGAACTCGATGTTCTCGGTCACCTTCTTGGAGCCGTTGGCAGCGTGGGTGAAGGTACCGCCGGTAAAGCAGACGCGCTCGCAGGAGCCCTTTGCGGACACCTTGTGGGACTTGGTATCGATGACCTGATACTTAAGGGTCGAAGATCCTGCGTTGACGACCAGAACGTTCATGTGTCTCCCTACTAACAGGCGGTGTGGCGCCGCCAGGTTACATACGCTTCAATGATAAACCCAAACGCCCTCGCGCTCGGGTTTATTGCGTTGATATATAAGTTATCGATGCATGCATGCTCATGGTCTTTGACTTGTAAGGCGAAATAGCGCGGGGACATACGCCAGAGAAGAAATCCCAAGCGCAACAAGCAGCACAACCCGAATACCCACAACGCTACTCAACACAGCGTTGAGCAGATAGAAAAGAACGGCACCCACCGCCACCATCTGGCTTTGAACCGAAATCAGTGAACAGCGCATCGAAGAATCGGCAGCATTTTGAAAAACTGAGTATTTGATTGGGGCAAACAACGCGTAAGCGACCGTCTGCAGCACATAAAACACAGGCAATAAATAGGCTGGAGTAAAGGGGAGCAAAAACAAGGCGGTTAGGCAAAGACGCGCTATGCCGCAAATGCGCGCAAAACGGCCCTTGTCGACACGAGCAATCACGCTGGGCACAATGAACCCTATGGAGGCGGAGACAAAGAGCTGGACCGCAATGGTCACACCCGAAGCGACGGCATTCATTCCGCGACCCGCAAGCAGCAGTGAGAAAAAGTCTTCCAGGGCGACAAAAGCAAATGCCTGAGAACAGTCCATGATGAACGCCGAACGAAGAATGTCATTACCCGCAATAGCGGCACCGATCATCTTCGGGCTCATTCCATGTTCAGGTGTCGCCGCAGTGTCCCCTCTTCGCATCTCAGGAATGCAGACAACGACAACCAACGTCAACACCATTGCGATGATATCTGCCGAAAGACCAATGAGATATGCACCGGCGGACGAAATAAAACCGCCCACGCAAGCGGAGATGGCACAAGAGGCATAGAAAACAAATCGCTCAACGACATTAAGTCTTACGAGCTGGTCTTGAGAGACGCTGTCAATGTAAATCGCTTCGATGGATCCGCTCACACATGCAACGGCAAAACCCTTGAGAGCGAACGCACCGATTAAAAGCAGAGGAGATCGGACGAGAAGCAGGGCGACGTAGTACCCAAGCATTCCCACAATGCCAACGAGGCCGCTCACCTTTCGTCCAAACCTGTCAGCAATATAACCAGTAGGAACCTCAAGAATGAACTTGCTCACTTGGTATGCAATCATCATGCTAGAAATCGCCACCATCGAGAATCCGACGAATTCAAGGTAAACCGTCAGAAAATACAAAATGGTGCTGAAGTTCGACAGAAAAACGAACGTCATATAAAGCAAAACCGTACGGTTTTTCATGCTCCGCCCTCCCAGAGTCAGCAATCTAAATCGGAATCTTGGAAAAGCATGAGGGCAAAGCTGTCAGCCATGTGTTACAAGGCGTCAATAATCACTTGACGACACGAGGCCAAAAGGCCTCACGAAGCGAGATGACGCAATAGGTGAAGAAATACCGTCTGGTGTCGATCGGTCCAGGCATTTTGTCGATAGCAAAAGTAGATGGGCAAGGTTACATCACGCGAACCTTCAATTGAGCACTCACTCACTTCTGATCCATCCGACGCAAGAGAGGACCCAGACAAACCCAATATCAATCCCCCGGCTTGAAGAAACTCAGTCTGAGCCCTGTTTCCGTATTCGACATCGCGGAAGCGGAAATTAACGAGCTGGGCTTCGGGACATTGGTTGATTGCATTAAGACAGGGCGACAAATTTATTGGAACAGCGAGCCTTCCGCCCAGTAGCTCACGAATGGTCACAGCGTCCACAGATTGATGGCCCGCCGGGCACGAAAGAACCTTGAGCTCCTTTTCACCCAAGTATTTCGAAGAAAGGGCGCTGTCCCGTGGTTCTTCAAATGAGATGGCTGCATCCGAAATACCAAGCATGAGCGACTCAAAACATGTTGCAGTTGGCTGATGCCACACATCGAGGTGAATCTGAGGATGCAAGCGTTCAAACGAGTCATACCAGTTTTCAGCAAAAAGGCGCCCCCGTCCATGAAGGCAGGGGGCGTAAAGACGAAAGTGGCCGTCGGGCGAGACGCCGTCGCCCCTCGATTGAGCGTACTTTTTGAGATCGTCGACTTGTGCCAGAATCACGCGTGCACGACGCGCAAATTCTCTACCAGCCGGAGACAAAACAGCCTCCCCCGCCGATCGGTCGAGCAAAACAATCTGATACTCAGATTCCAACTTTTTGATTGCCGACGAAACAGCCTGCGGACTCACATGAACGGCGCGAGCTGCTTTGCGCACGCCGCCATAGTTCGCTACCGCTTGAAGGTATTCGAGTTGAGAAAGCTGCATAGATTACTCCAAAGGCAGCCAAGTCGACGGGCCACGCGTCCTCAGATGAGGTTCTCGCCCAGATTTTTGCCGCCGAGGACGTGCATGTGGAAGTGCATGACGGTCTGGCCGGCGTTGACACCCTTGTTGGAGATGACGCGGAAACCGTCCTCCAGACCCTTGGCCTTGGCGACCTCTTGGATGGCGTGAGCCATGGCACCCATGGTCTCGGCAGGTACGTTGTCGGCGATATCGCTGTAGTGCTTCTTGGGGATCACGAGCGTGTGGACCGGCGCCTGGGGGTTGAGGTCGTCGAAGGCGATGACCTGGTCGTCCTCAAAGACAACGGTCGAGGGGATCTCGTGGTTGGCAATTTTACAGAAGATGCAATCACACATAGCTGGTTCCTTTCACATAGACCAAGGTAATTATATTTGGTCGGAATGGTTAGAACGAGAGGTTGTCGTCGGTGTTGGCGGCTTCGCCGTCGGCGAGCACGTCGTTGCCGTCGACGTCCTTAAGGAGCACCGAGACCTTCTGCTCGGCATCGGACAGGCGGGTGCGCAGGCTCTTGAGGAGCTCGACGCCGCGGGTGTAGCTCTCGAGCGACTCCTCGAGCTCCATATCGCCCGACTCCAGACTGCGGATGATGAGCTCCAGCTCCTGCGAGGCCTGCTTGTACGTAAGCTGTTCGACCGGGGTCTTCTCTGCCATATCTGTTTCCTTTCCTAAAGGTTTATCGCTATGAAACGCGGGTTACTCGACCGTATCGACCGTTGCTGCCACGTTGCCGTCTGCCATGCGCATGCGAATGGCGTCGCCAGGCTTAAAGGTCTTGGCACTCGTAGCCACACCATCATCGCTGTACGCGATGGAATAGCCGCGGGCAAGTACCTTGAGCGGCGACAGGGCATCGAGCGACGCGGCAGCTCGGCCCAGGTCGGACGCGGGTTTGCTGAGCATCGAACGCCCCTGATACTCCAGACGGGAACTCGCAAGCGTGAGCGCATGGCGCTTACCATCGAGCCCCGAGGTGCTTGTAACCAGACGCTCGGGCAAGCGCTCAAAGTTGGAGCGGAATGTCCCGACCGAGCGTACTATGGCGCCCGACAGGCGATCGGCCGTCAGGGCAAGCTCCGATTCGCGACGCTCGACCATAAATGTGGGGTCATTGAGGCACGGGCGACACGCAGCGGCATCGAGCGCATCACCCAAGCGAGCCGTATAGGTATCCCAGGCACGGCGACCGCGCTGATCGAGCATCTCCAGGTCGACCTGGTCCGACCCAATCATCGATGCCATCGCGGCACCCAGACGCTGATGGCGCGCCTCGAGCACATCGGCCAACTCCGTCATAGCCGGCGCCACCGATTCTGCCGCCGCCGTGGGCGTGGAGGCGCGTCGGTCGCTCACCATGTCGCAAATCGAGGTATCGGGCTCATGGCCAATGCCGGTCACCACGGGCACAGGACAAGCTGCCACCGCGCGGGCAAGCTCCTCGTCATTAAAGGTCATGAGGTCCTCAAAGGAGCCGCCGCCGCGCACCAGCAAAATACAGTCGGGCGCCGGCGTAATGGAAGCGGCGCGGCGCAAGCCATCAATGAGCTCGGCCGGCGCACCCTCGCCTTGAACCTTGGCGCCCACGCAGACAAGCTCGACGAGCGGGTTGCGACGGCGCAGCGTACGCTTGACGTCGTCGATTACCGCACCGGAAAGCGAGGTGACGACCGCCACGCGCGAGCAAAACACTGGGATGCGGCGTTTGCGGGACTCGTCCATCAGTCCCTCGCGGCGTAGCTTTTCGGCCAACTGCGCCACCTGTTGACGCAGCAGACCCTCCCCCGCCAGCGAAAACGAGCGAGCGACAAAGCTCATGCGGCCCGTGGCCTTATAGAGATTGAAGCTGCCCTTAAAGCTCACCTGCATGCCGTCACGCAGATCGAAGGTACGCTTGAGATAGGCGCCCTTCCAGATGATGCAGTCGACGGCGGCCGAGTCGTCTTTAATCTGGAAGTAGCAGTGGCCGCTTCGGGCGTTTGGGCCACGAAAACCCGTGACCTCGCCCAGGACGGTCAGTTGCGGAATAGCATCGAGCGCACCGGCGGCGATCTCTACCGCCTGGCTCACGCTGAGCTCTTTACGCTCCTGCTCGTCCGAACCGTCGAACTCGGCGGAAACGGCATTGCCGGTTAGATTCCAGCCTGCCACGCAGCCTCCTTTCGTCATCGTGCACAAGGGCTTCGGCCCTGCGCAAATTCAAGTCCAACACATAGTACAGCGCCGCGAGGACACGAATCCCCGCGGCGCCCAGCGACCCAATTTGTTATCGGTTGGAGTTTCTGTTGTATCGAGCCATAAGATAGAGCAGCTGAATAATCGAGGTGAGCGCCGCAGCCACATAGGTAAGCGCGGCGGCCGTCAGCACCTTCTTGGCACCGTTGACCTGCTTGGAGCTCATACCCGACTGCTCAATATACGCCACGGCGCGCCGGCTAGCATCAATCTCGACCGGTAGCGTAACCAGTTGGAACAGCACGCTAAACGAGAAGAAGATCAGTGCGAGGGTCGTGAGTCCCGCGATGTTCATAAACAGGCCCATGAGCAGCACGATGGTCCAAGTGTTCTGGGTAAAGTTGACGACCGGCACGAGGGCGGTGCGTACCTTCATCATGGCATAGCCGCTTTGACGCTGCGCGGCATGGCCTGCCTCGTGACAAGCGACAGCAACGCTTGCGACCGAGCCGCCCGAACGGTTGGAATCCGACAGATACAGATTGTTGTCCTGCGGGTTGTAGTGGTCGGTAAGCTCACCAGCGACGCCCTTGATACCCACGGCATTGCAGCCGTTGGCGTCGAGCATGCGGCGAGCGACCGTGGCGCCCGTGTCGCCGTCCGAGCGAACCTTGGACCACGTCTTGTACGTCGAATTGATATAGCTCTGCGCGGCAAGGCCAAGCACCGTGCAGACAAGCACAACCAGCAGGTACAGCGGGTCGATACCAAAGCCGTATCCATAGTAATAGGGCATGCGAATTCCTCCAAATCGAGTTACACGTTGGAGGCATTCTACCCACTCAGCAGACTAGGCTTCCCTATAACAACTCAATCTTTCCGTCCTTCACGGTGAGTCCCATATTGCCGGAAAGCAGATCGTCCAGACGCGAGCCCACAAGCTCAAAACGCCAGCCTTCGCGCAGGGGGCTCTGCTCGGGGTGCTCAATATAGTCGGCCAGGTCATCGCGCGAGGCAATGACCGAGGTCGCCACACCCGAGCGCTCGGCAACCAGGCGGATGAGCGCGTACATGAGATCCGTCACGCTCTCCAGCTCCGGAGAGATCTGACGGTGCCCGCGCACCATGAGCGGCAGGCGATCGTGCGGGCAGCTCGCGCCGCGCTTGATGGCCATGAGCGCGCCGTCCACATCGCGCTCCCCCAACTGGTCGGTACCGCGAATGCTACGGAACTCCTCAACGCGCACGGGATTGCGCTTAACGAGCGCAAGCAGCGTGTCGTCGGACATGACCCACTTGCGCGGGATGTTACGGCGCTCGGCGCGGTCCTCGCGCCAGGCGGCGAGCTCGCGCGCGATGCCCAACTGGTGACGGCTGCACGAATTGATGCGTTTGACCTTACGGAACGCCTCGTGGCGATCGGCGCGATAGTGCGACTCGTCAGCCAGCGGGCGCAGCTCGTCGAGCACCCAGTCCACGCGGCCCAGCTCGCGCAGGCGGCTCATCATCTCGGTATAGGCGACGATCAGGTACTTGACGTCATCGATCGCGTACTCAATCTGCTTATCGGTCAGCGGGCGACGCGACCAGTCGGTCAGCGACTCAGTCTTGGGCAATGAGACGCCGCAAAACGTCTGCACGAGCGCGCCGTAGGAAATCTGCTGGCGCTCGCCTAAAAAGGCGGCGGCCACCTGCGTGTCAAAAATCGGACGCGGCAACACGCCTACGGTATGAAGCGTAACTTCCATGTCCTGCGAGCAAGCATGGAACACCTTGGTCACGCTCTCGTCGGCCATAAGCTCGGCCAGCGGCGATAGGTCGTCGATTACCAGGGGATCGACCGCTACGCTCTCGGCAGGGGTGGCAATCTGGACCAGGCACAGACGCGGATGGAACGTGCGCTCGCGCAAAAACTCGGTATCGACGGCAATCGCGTCGAACTCACGGGCGCGCTGGCAAAAGTCGAGTAGAGCCTGATGTGTGGAAATGTACATATCAACCCATCGAATAAGGTTAGGCCCGAAAAACACGGGTAGGATAACGGCATTGTCTTACAACTATACTCGGTTAGTCACAGAACGGGAACGTAAGTATGCGCTGCCTTATCATCCACAACCCGGCATCGGGCCCCAGCTCAGATGAAATCTACGCATTCACGCACGCCCTCGCGCAGGGCGGCGACGAGGTCGTGATGCGTTTTATCGGCGACGGCATGGAACCCGAGGACGCCGTGGCAGACGTGCGCGAGTTTGATCGCGTGGTCGTTTCGGGCGGCGACGGCACCGTCTCCAACGTGCTCGATCAGATGCGCGGATGCGGTGTCCCCACGCTCATCTTCCCCTCCGGTACGGCCTGCCTGTTCTTCAACAACATCGGCAATGCCCCCGAGGCGGCGGCACTTGCCAAGGCCTGCCGCGCCGGTCGCACGGTCAAAGTGGACATGGGCGAGCTCTTTTGGCTCGACGAGAACGGCAACGAGAAGCGCCACGGCTTTATCATCATCGCCGGCTCGGGCTTCGACGCCGAGATCATGATGAAGGCCGCCCCCACCAAAAACGACATCGGCGAGATCGCCTACTTCCTCTCCGCGCTCGCCACGCCCAACCCCACGGTGGCGCACTTTACCATCGAGCATGACGGCATTGTCGAGGAGCTCGATGGCATCTGCTGCATGGCCGGCAACACCTCGGTCATCCAAAACGACATCAACCTGTTCCCCGATTGCCGCATGAACGACGGCATGGTCGACATCGCGGTCATCGAGCCCGTAAAAACCGTGCAGCTGCTCCCGACCGTGATCACCGCCGCGCTCGACCCCGCCGGTAAGGTGCTCGGTCGTCCGCAGTTTAAGATCATCCAGACCAAAGAAGCCAAGATCACCTGCACCCCGTCGCTGGGCATGCAGTTCGATGGCGAAATCATCTCCAGCAACTCGGGCGTCTTTGGAGCCCGCGCGCTTCCGCAATGCCTCGACCTCATCGTCGACGAATTCTCACCACTTGGTAAATAGGAGGACCCCATGAACGACAATCCCCTGCTCGGCTTTATCGTCATCGTTCTGGCCATGCTCGTCGGCTATGCGATTAACGTGATCCACCGCCGGAAGAAGTAAATCCACATTGGTATGATATTCATCCAGTTATCGACTCTCCCGCTGTTTATGCAAATCCTAAACAGCGGGAGAGTTTTCTTTTTGAGCGCCGTCTAATGCTTTATTCAGCTACAGTAAATGCAGGGTGCCTTTATTTAACTAAAGCTATAAAATGAGTATTATTATCCGCTCATCGTATATTTCTTCACGCTCATCGAGTAAAAGCTGTTGTCGAATGAATACTCTTTACACTTCCTTTAGGCTAGTAGATGTATTTATTAGCTGAAACTCCGTACGGTTTCGCGGGGTTTCAACAGTTGGGAGGGATTATGAGGTTTACTCATCCTGTCAACACGCTCAAGAAGCTCGGCTGCGGCCTTGCGTTTGGAGCAGCGGCCATCATGGCCATGCCGACTTCGGCGCTCGCCTGCACCCAGATCTACATGGGCAGCAAGCTCACGGCCGACGGCAACACGTACTACGGCCGTTCCGAGGACTTCGGTCCGCGCTACATCAAGCACTTTGGCATTGAGCCCGCACACAAGGACGGCAACGAGTACACCTCGGTCGAGTCCGGTTTTGAGTACAAGTCCAAGGGCGCAACCTACCGCTACACCTTCGTTCGCGACAACCCCTCGCAGTGGGAAGATCGCTACGACGCATATTCCGAGGCAGGCATCAACGAGAAGGGCGTCTCCTGCTCTGCCACGTTGAGCACCTCCTATAACGAGAAGGCCGAAGAGGCCGACCCCATCACCGAGGAGACTGGCATTGGCGAATACAACTACGCCAGCGTCATTCTGGGCGAGAGTGCCACGGCCCGCGAGGGTGTCGAGCTCCTCGGCAGCCTGATTGACGAGCAGGGCGTCTGCTCCAACGACCAGATCATCATTGCCGACAACAACGAGACCTGGTTGTTTGCAGCGCTTTCCGGCCATCAGTGGATCGCCATGAGGCTCACTGACGATATCGCCTCGCTCAACCCCAACATCGGCAACCTCACCTATGACGTCGACCTCAACGACACCGAGAACTGCCTCCACTCCGAGGGCATCGAGTCTATGCCTAAGGAGAAGGGCTTTGCCGAGTACACCGACGGCAAGTTCGACGTCGCCAAGACCTACGGCGAGGAGATTGGCGAGGCCGGCATGCACCAGTGGTCGCGCTATATCCAGGGCCGCGATTACTTCATGGCTCCGCTTGCTGAGGGCACCGACTACGAGATCGTCAAGGACGAGCGCGAAGACGCTCGCGCGACGACCGGCGCCCTGGTCCACGAAATGCAGCCGCTGTTCTTCCAGCCCGGCAAGTCCGACTGGAACACCTTTGAGATGATTCGTTCCTTCGCCGCTCGCGGCGAGAATGTCGCCGGCCTCAACGCCAACACCGACGGCGCCTATGCCATCGGCTCCAACCGCAACACCGAAATCCACACCTTCCAGATCCGTCACGGCATGGACCCCGAGATCGCGACCATCCAGTGGGAGATGCTCTCCAACGCCGAGTTCTCCGTCGCTATCCCCCTCTATTCCGCACTGCTCACCGAGGTCAGCCCCTACTTCAGCGATCAGGATGTCTCCTTCGATCACTGCGAAGAGGAAGACGTCGTGAACAACGAGGAGCCCAAGAACTCCATCAACTACGTCCTCATGGACATCAACACGCTCGCCTATGAGAACCGCGATCACTGCGCCACCGGCGTCCGCACCTATCTCGACGCCCTGCAGAAGGAACTCATCGAGCAGAACCTGACCGTCGACGAGGCCATGCAGGCCGAAGAAGGCACCGAAGCCCGCACCGCCCTGGCCAACAAGGCCGGCAAGGCTGCAACCAAGAACACCTATGTTAAGTGCAAGGCCATGCTCGAGGAGATGCGCGACTACCTCCAGGAGGGCGATTTCTCCGAGGAGTTCGTCCCGAGTGACTACGATGCTGACAACGACTGCCTGGTCGAGTCCATCACCTACGCCGACGAGGCCCTTTCCGATGAGGACGTGGCCGAGCCCGAGGCCGAAGAGGAAGAGGTCACCGAGGAGAAGTCCGAGGGCAACAACATGGCCGCCATGGCCGTTGGCGCCGTCGTCATCATCGGTGTCTGCGCCTACGTGATCTATCGTCGCAAGAAGGCCTAAGGCCCTCATGTCTTAGTTGAGCGGACAAGGCAGCAATGGCAGCCTCGCCCGCTTAGCCCGCTCTTTTGGCCGACGGGAAACCCGCCTGAAATCTTTTTAAAAAAGATTTCCCCGCACACACTTCGCTGTGCTATAGTGCAGCGCAACAGCAACTAGGTGCGACCGCGCCATGGCATCACGAAAGGAGCCACCGACATGAAGAACACGATGAAGTCTCTCAACAACTGGTGGTGGCGTGATGCGAATGCGATCGGTCGACAGTGAGTCCCTCACGCCTGTTTTTGCGCTCTAGGTGATTGGAAGGCCTCCGGTTTCGACCGGGGGCCTTTTTCTATCTCGAGCCCGATCGCATTCGCATCACGCGCCTCCGCTTTTCTCTTGCAATCCCCTTCCGAAAGGATTTTCACCATGTCTCAGAACACCACCGCCACCCAGCCCCGCACCGTCCAGACCGCCGATCGCGGCAAACTCGATGTCCGCGCCCTCGTCTTGCTCGCCATCCTGCTCGCCGCCGGCTTCATCCTCAACTTCACCGTCGGCAAGGCAATCTCGGGCATCTCGGGCGGCATGATCAGCCCCGAGTTCATCATCTCGGCCTTCTGCCTCACCATCCTGGTCGTTCGCCCCAACATCGGCCAGGCGCTCGTCATTGGCCTCATCTCGGCTGCCGTGATCCAGATCACCACCACTTCGCCGTTCGTCGATTTTGCCGCCGAGGGCATCGCCGCCATGCTCATGGCCGGCATCGTCAACGCCGCCGGCAAGAACGGTCAGGTCAAGCCTGCCGTCGCCATCGTCGCAACCTTCGTGACCACCTTTGTCTCCGGCGTCATCTTCATGGTCATCAAGATGGCCATGCTCGGCGTGGTGGGCGAGCTCGCCGCCGCCATGCTTCCCGTCGTCGCCATGACCGCCGTCTTTAACGCCATTCTGGTCGGTGCCCTCTACCTGCCCATCCAGAAGGCCCTGAAGCTCAACTAACCCACAGTGCCCCATCGGTAAAGACTGTCCCAAACAACTAGCTCTTGGGGACGTTCTCAAACGACTAGTCATGTAAGAACGTCCCCAATGACTATGAAAGGTATCCATGGAAACGATCATCAACGTCGACGATGTCTCGTTCTCCTATGGCACGCAGACCGAGCAGGCGCTCAGCCACATCTCGCTCAGCGTGAACAAGGGAGATTTCATCGGCATCATCGGGCCCTCGGGCGCCGGCAAGTCCACGCTTGCCGCCTGCCTGTCGGGTGCCGTGCCCCACCACTACACCGGCACGTTCTTTGGGTCCGTCATGGTTGACGGCCACGACACCTGCGAAGCCTCGCTCACCGACGTGTCGCAAATCGTCGGCAGCGTGCTGCAGGATATCGACACGCAGATGGTCGCCTCGGTCGTCGAGGACGAGATGCTCTTTGGCCTCGAGAACTTTGGCGTTCCCCACGACCAGATCGAGCAGCGCGTGAGCGAAACGCTCGAGACCGTCGGCATCAGCGACCTGCGCGACCGCGAGATCGCCACCCTCTCGGGCGGACAGAAGCAAAAGGTAGCCATCGCCGCCATCCTCGCCATGCGTCCGCGCGTCTTGGTTCTCGACGAGCCCACCGCGGCACTCGACCCCGCCAGCTCCACGTTGGTCTTCGAGACGCTGCGTGAGGCAAACCGCACACTTGGAATCACCATCGTCGTCGTTGAGCAAAAGGTCGCCCTGCTCTCGGAGTACTGCAACCGCGTGCTCGTGCTCAACCATGGCGAAATCGCGCTGCAGGGCGAACCACACGAGGTCTTCGCGCATACCGACGAGCTCCGTGCCATCGGCGTCGACTGCCCTCGCGTCACGCGTATCTTCAATAGCCTCGAGGCCGATGGCCTGGTAAGCGGTACCCCTTGCTTGGATGTCGATGAGGCCGAGCGCCTGATTTCGGGCATCGTCGACCCCGCACACGCGGCCAGCGAAGCCCAGGCGCCCGCCGGCTCACCGCACGCACCGTCGTTGCGCCCTCATGCCAAGGACGCCGAACCCGTACTCACCTTCGACCATGTTGAGTTTGCCTATCCCAATGGCGGCGCCGCCGTACACGACCTTAGCCTGACGCTCTATCCCGGCGAGCTCGTGGGCATCGTCGGCCAAAACGGTGCCGGCAAGACCACGCTCACCAAGCTGCTCACAGGCCTGCTCAAGCCCGCCTCGGGCAGCGTGCGCGTCACGGGACTGGATACCGCGGCCGTTCCCACGAGCCGCATCGCCCGCGAAGTCGCAACCCTCTTCCAAAACCCCGACCGCCAGATCTGCAAGGATACCGTACTCGACGAGGTCGCTTTTGGCCTGGAGCTTGCCGGCATCGACCGTGCCGAGGCTCTGCGTCGCGCTCGACTCGTTATCGACCGCTTTGGCCTGCCTGCCGATGAGGCACCTTTCTCGCTTTCGCGCGGCCAGCGACAAATGGTGGCGCTTGCCTCCGTCGTAGTGGTTGAGCCCAAGATCGTCGTGCTCGACGAGCCCACGAGCGGCCTTGATTACCGCGAGTGCATGACCGTCATGGAAACGGTGCGCACCATGGCCGAGCGCGGCTGCGCCGTTATCATGGTCTGCCACGATATGGAAGTCGTCTCGGATTTTGCCGAGCGCATTGTGGTAATGGCCGACGGTAGCATCCTCGACCGCGGCCGCACGCACGAGCTATTCTCGAACATCGATCTCATGCAGCGTGCCTATGTTGAGCCGCCCCAGGTTATTGAACTCTCGCGCCGTCTGGCATCTTCCGTCTCGCCCGCTTTTGCGCAGGTGAGCGAGGTCACCGATGTCGTTCGCATTACCAAGGAGATGGTCCGCCGTGGTTAACGTCATCGACTACATGCCAGGCGATACGCTGCTGCATCGCCTGAACCCCGTCGTCAAATTGGGCCTCGCCGCCGCCATCATCGTCGGCATCTTCTTGTCCGACACCTACGTGGCGCTGCTGGGCTTTTTGGTGCTCACCCTTGCGCTGGGTGCCTATGCCGGCGTCGTCGACCGTCTGTTCTCGCTGCTCAAGTTGCTGATTCCGCTCGCGCTTATCATGCTGGTGCTCCAGCTTGCCTTTATGCGCGATGGCAACGTTGTGTGGGGCTTTATCACCGACACGGGCCTCATCACAGGATCGAAGGCCTGTCTGCGCCTGCTGGGTGTGGCGTTACCGCTCATCCTCATGCTCATGGTGACCAAGCTCAACGACCTTGCCAACGCCTGCGTCGAGGTGCTGCACGTACCGTATCGCTATGCCTTCACCTTTACCACGGCGCTGCGCTTTGTGCCGGTGTTTGGTCAGGAGATGAACGCCATCATGGAAGCGCAGACCGCGCGCGGCGTCGAGTACGACACCAAGAACCCTATCAAGAAGCTTAAGCTCATGCTGCCACTGTGTGTGCCGCTGCTCATCTCGAGCGTGGGCAAGACCGATGCCACGGCCTTGGCGGCAGAACAGCGCGGCTTCTATCTGCGCACGCGCGCCAGCTCGTACAAGCGCTACCCCATCAAGGGCCTGGACATCGCCGTACTCATCGTCAGCATCGCCCTCATCGCCATCGGCTTCCTGTTCTAGTTCACCACCGACAGCAACCGCCCAACGCAAAAGGCCTCGGCTCGCACCAAACGAGCCGAGGCCTTTATTGTTTCACCAGATAAAACCTACCAAAATTAACCTGTCCCTTTTTGACGGGTCGGAAGCTAGAGGCGGTAGGGGACGCCGCTGCGGATGATGGATTCGCGCACCAGGACATCCATAGCATCGAGGGTGATCTCGGGCATCTCTCGATACTTCTGCAGCACCGATAGCTCGGTGCAGGCCAGAATGACACGGTCGCAGCCGCTACGGGCGAACTCCCACATCACGCGGTCGAACTTATCCATATCGGGCTCACGTCCGGCTTTCACATCATCGTAGATAAGCGACATCACATCGTTCTGACGTTTCTCGCTGGGATAGACAACCTCAACACCCGCAGCCTCGCATTCGCAGCCGTAGACGCCCGCGCCCACGGTTCCGTCGGTGCCCATAATGCCAATCTTGTGCACTGGCTCGGCCGGCATACTCAGGTTGGGGTCGAACTCGCACTCCCCCATCACCGCACCCGCAAGGGCATAGCGCACCGACTCACGCGGCATGTGAATAATCGGCACCTTCGTAAACGACTGGATCTGGTCGTAGAAGTAGTGCGACGTGTTGCAGGGAATGGCAATGTGCGCACAGCCCAGCGACTCGAGTGCCTGGGCACACTCTTTCATGGTCGCCAGCAGCTTGGCATGCTCGCCGGTCTTAATGGCAAGCGTGCGGTCGGGCATGGTCGACTTGGAGAGCACCACCATGTCGATATGTTCCTGATCGCAGGCAGCAGCCGTATGGCGCACCACCTGGTCGTAGTAATACGACGTGGCCTCGGCGCCCATGCCGCCGATAACTCCCAGCTTTTCCATCGCCGCCTCCTTGGTGACGCTTGCGCAATTGCGCGTATCATACCCGCGCCCGCCCGATGTAAACCGGACGGGCGCCGCACTCATCTACTTGTAATACGTCTTGAACAGCTTAAAGTGGCGCAGCTTGGTGTGCCACATGCGCAGCCAGCGGTTAAAGACAAAGTCGCCCTTCATAAACGAAGGGTCGGCGCCCTTGCCTTCCTTGTCCAGGCGATGCACCTTAGCGCGCAGCTCGGGATCCTTGACGTACTTGTCGACGACGCCCATGGGAACGACCATCCACAGCGCCTCGTCCTGCGCCGTCACAAACTCCGGCTCAAACGGGCGGTTGAACACATACTCGTCCACCACATACTTGGCAACGTTAAAGCCGCTGTTAGTGACGTAGTAGTTGCTACGACCTTGGCGCGTGTTGAAATCGAAGAACTTAAACGAGCCGTCGCGCTCGTCGTACTTAACGTCAAAGTTGGAATAGCCCACAAAGTGAAGGTCCTCGAGCAACTTGCGCACGCCGCCCATGAGCTCGTCATTGGGCTCGGTGATGATACAGGCGTGGTTGCCGACACCGTGAGGCTGATGCTCCTCGAGCAGCACGTGACCCAGGCACATCATGCGCACCTTGCCGTTACGGTCGGAATAACTGGTGAGCACGCGCATGTACTCGTCGTTGCCGGGCACGCGATCCTGCAAGATCAGGTCGTCGGTGTAGCCGCTGGCATACGAGTCGCGAATGACCTGTTCCAGCTCGGCACGGTCGGCAATCTCATAGGCCTTTTTCTGGCCCTCGAACTCATGCTGCCACCACATGATGCCGTCAGAAGGCTTCAGAATCATCGGGTAGGGAAAATCGATCTGGTCGAGCACTTCGGCAGGTGCCTCGCCTTTGGCGTTCAGCATCGCCATGGTGAAGGTAAAGGTATGCGGATAGGGCACGCCATGCTTCTCGCACAGCTCGTAGAAGATCTCCTTCTTCTGACACTGCTCAAGCATGCTATAGGGAGCGTAAGGCGCGACGATGTTATCCGCCAACTCATGGGCATCCTTGGCCTGAGCCACGAGGGCAACATAGTTATCGCCACAGCCCACAAGGACAATCGTCTTATCGGTATGCGCTTGGGCAATGCCGTTGACGGTCCTGAGCATCACGGGCATGGTATCGATATCCACGTTGGGCGTGTAGTCGATAATCTGGCTGCGGTACGCGGGGCCCGTCTGATACTTGCCAAAGACCAGACTCTTGACCTGGTACTCCTCATAGAAGGCGCGCGCCACCGAATAGGCGTTGATGTCGCCACCGAGCAGCACGGGAATGAACTCGCGCTCTGTAAACTGCAATGCCATGGAAACTTCCTATCATGAACTGCCCACACAACGGGCGGTCTTTGCGCAACTGATTTATTCTAGCGTGCCAAGCCGCCGGCGCCCAAAGCTCCACCGTATCTATGGCAATCGACGTAATCGTCCAGCACGAAGACGGCGCTCACCGTTGTATGACAATGGGCAATGAACCTACCATTGTTGTAGGATTCAGCGTATTGACATCCTCAAACGAAAGGCGCGCACGTGCCCCAAGACCATCCGACCGATAACCCCATCCTCAATGCCGCGAAGCGCGAGCTGGCGGAACGCGCACAAACGGCCGTTCCCCTACGCACGGCAAACGATGCCTACGACAGGCCCGCCCGCATCGTCTCGATCAACACGTCGGCGCACAAGGGCACACGCAAGTCGCCCGTCGCCGATGGACACGACACCGTTATAGAGCAATTTGGCCTCGCCTCCGACGCACACGCCGGGCATTGGCACCGTCAGGTTTCCTTTTTGGCCGCAGAGTCCATCCAGACGGCGCAGGCCCGCGGACTCGATGTGCGCCAGGGTGACTTTGGGGAGAATTTCACCACGCAAGGCATCAATCTACTCTCGCTCCCCTTGGGCACGCAGCTCAAGCTTGGCAGCGAGGTGCTTGTCGAAATCAGCCAAATCGGCAAGGTCTGCCACACGCGCTGTGCCATCTACTATCTCGCCGGCGACTGCATCTTTCCCCACGAGGGCGTTTTTGGCGTGGTACTAAAGGGCGGAGAGGTCCATATCGGCGAAGACATCCAGGTGGTCAAGCTCGGCGACGGCACTTGCTCGTTCACCCCTGCCGAGGCCCTCGGAGAGATTGAGCAGGCTCGTCAGAAAGGCACGCTGTAGTTGTAAAACCCCACGTTGAGATAGCTTTTACAGCCCAAAACACCTCTCAAACAGGGCTCCGTAACGTTAAAGTTGAACTCTATGGTTTCTCAACAATTCATCATAACTGCAGGTCAAAGCCGAAGCCTCAAGTTCAACTTGACCCTTTGGAACCTTTAAGGTTCAAGTTGAGGTCGAAAGCAGTAGTAGAATACCGTTCGAACCATAACCTACGATTGATTGCAGAGGGACTGGATGCAGCATTCGAATCATCGCGCCGCAGCGCTCATTGCGTCGAAGCCGGCTCGTATCATCACGAGCGCCGCGCTCGCCGTTGCGCTGACGGCCACGCCGATGCTCTCCCCCGTTGCGGCGTATGCCGCCTCGCAGGCAACGCAGGACCAGCTTTCCGCAGCCCAGCAGAAGATCGAAGCCGCCACGAGCGCCTACAACGACGCCCGCACCAAACTCGATGACCTGCAAAAGCAGATTGACTCCAATGAGGCAAGCATCGAGGAAATCGAGGCTAAGCTTCCCGAGCAGCAGGCCAAGGCAAGCTCCGCCATGCGCGATCTGTACAAGTATCAGAAGGGCACCAACCCCATCGTGAGCTTCCTGGTCAACGCGCAGAGCCTGGGTGAGTTCATCACGACCTGCAAATACACCAACCAGATCACGAGCTCGAGCGTCGACGAGATCGAACAGCTCAATAACATGCAAACCGAACTCGAGCAGAACAAGGCTGAGCTCCAGCAGGCCAAGTCTCAGCTTGAGGCAGAGCAGAAAAACGCCGAGGATGCGTTGGCTCAGGCCCAGCAGCTCCGCAGCGAGGCGCAGGCAAAAGCCGAGCAGGAAAATGCCGCCGAGCTTGCCAAGCTTGAGGCCGATAAGGCCGCTGCCGCCGAGAAGCTCTCGGGCGAGGGCGTAAGCGGCAGCAATTCCAGCAGCCAGGCCACCAACACCAACACCACCATTGACACCACGGTGAACAACGCCAATACCGGTAGTTCCGATTACGATTCGTTCATTAATGAGTGGACGAGCCGCATCGACAATTATCTCGCCGGCTCCCCCATGGCAGGCCAGGGCTATAACTTTGCCGTCGCCGCTTGGAATACCGGTGTCGACCCCCGTTGGTCCCCCGCCATCGCCTGCATCGAGAGCACCAAGGGTGCTTATTGCGCCAATTCTTACAACGCCTGGGGCTGGAGTGCACGTGGCGGCGGTTGGCGCAGCTTTGGCAGCTGGAGCGAGGGCATCTCCGCTCACGTTGCCTATCTGGGCGCCAACTACGGCTCCACCCTTACCCCGGCAGCGGCCAAAAAGTACTGCCCGCCCACGTGGCAGGACTGGTACAACAAAGTCGCCGCTCAGATGAACCGCATCTAAACGCAACTGCAAAGGGCCCCAATGGGGCCCTTTTCTTTTAGGTAGCGGAGGTATCGACGACGCCGGTCGCATTGGCAACCGCAACTATGACGATCATGCATAGGAGCAGCACACCCAATGCCTTGAGCCAGAGTTTCGCGAGTTTCTTGCCGCGATAGCTGTCGAGCAGTGCGAATCGCCGACGAAGACGGCGCTTATCGAGCAGCGCAAAATGCATAAGCACCATAAGGCCATCGACAAAGAAAAAATACTCGATTATGAGAAACCACGTCGGGTAGCTTTGGTTTGCTCCCGTGGGGTGAAAGACGGCAAAGTGACTTCCGGCAAAGAACACAAGCAGCGAGAAGCAGACGAGCGTATTCCAAATGCGCCCCAGAGACTCTGGAACGCGAGAGAGCAGACCGCATGCAGCGGAGGCGGCAGGCCTAGGAAGCCCTGCGGGGTTCTGGAGCCCTTGGGACGTCAGCTCCGTCTCCGATGCCGGATTACGGACAGGCGCAGGCGCAGGGGGCCGCACAGGGCGACTCAGGTCGTATGCCGCGCGCGTCGCCCGTCCCAACGCTTCCGCACTCGCAAAACGCTTGGCCGGGTCGAGCGCCATCGACATGCAGACGGCATCGGCAAGTGGAGTGGGAATGCCACGCGCCTCGCATTGCTCGCGCATGTCGAGCCCTGGTTTAGGATCGACTCCCGTCAAACAGAAGAACAACAGGGCGCCCAGTGCGTAGACGTCGCTGCGCACACTCGTCTGCCCAAACCCATACTGCTCGGGCGGCGCATAGGGTCGCGTGCCAAACTTGACGGTGTCTGCATCGGCGCCATCGCGCCACACGCGCGCAATCCCCAAGTCGATAATCACCAGCGACGAAAACGTCAGGCCGTCATCAGGCGTATAGTTGGCACCCGTCACGATGATATTCGACGGCTTGAGGTCGCGATGGATCACCGGCGCCGACGTCTCCCCCGCCATTGCAAAACCGGCGTGGAGCTCGCCCACGGCATCGCATAGGGCAGGATACATTTCGTGCGCATAATCGGGGGTGGCTCCCAGACGGTCCACCAGCGCCCTGAGCGTCTCCCCTTCGATGTATTCCATAACCACGTTGAGCTCGTCGCCCACACGATGACAATCGACGATTCTGGGCAAGTGCTCAAAACGCCCGCCCGCCCGCTGGACGGCAAACAGACGCTCGTATGCCCCGCCGATTTGAGCCGAGGCATCGATGCGTTTACGGACAAAGGGGCCGAGAGAACCACCACCGGTTCCTTCAAAGTACACGAGCTCGGTTGTTTCAACGGACGAGCGCTTAAGTACACGCTCCACGCGATAGCTGTCGTCGCGATCGAGCGACGCCAGGTGCTCGGCAAGCGCTGCGGTCAGCTCGTCATCGAAATATGTTGGGGTCTGAGTATCCATAGCCTCCATCATAGCGCAGGGCGCAGACACCCCATGGCATCCGCGCCCCGTTCGTTTGCATCGTTGTTCGGCAGCTCCGCCGGCTCAGATATCAGCCACTAACTTACCGTCTCCTCGCCAAAGCGATACAGCTCCTCGTTGACCTTTTGGAGGCTGCACCCGCGATCGATGCAAAAGATGATAATCGCATCACGGCGATCCTTGCAGTTGAGGACGCTTACCCCGGCAGCCGTCAGTGCACGGTTGGCCTCTTTGAGCGTCAGCGCCATCGCAAAGGCAATCTGCAGCACCTTATTGCGACTCGGGTGACGCGCACCGGTAAAGATCTGATAGCCAAAGGTCTCATTGAGATCGGCCATACGAACCACACGCGAGCGCTCCAAGCCCTTTTCCTGCAGCAGCTGCTTCAGGTAGTCCGAAAGCGACGGGGCGGCAAAGTCGTGCTCCCTGATATAGCCATCGATGTTCGGCGCATCGAGAAGCTCATTGAGCAACTCCTCGGTCAGCTTTTTATCGGGCATACGACTTCACCTCCCCCAGTGCATGCAACATGCTAGAAACCGCTTACGTCCGAACGCTCCCAGCTAGCAACCTGGTCGGGAGACACCGTACCCAGTGCCTCGAACTTCCAGGAGCCGCCCGCCTTCAGATGGTTGGTGTTTGCAAGAGCCGTTCCAACCTGGTTGCCATCGGCATCATACAGAACATACTCAATCTGAATGTAGCTCTTTTCCTTGTCCGTGTTATTGGTCAGCGTGCCCGTGATCTTATAGGCAAACTGACTGGAGGTGTCTTCAGCCTCGTCAGCAATGATATACGGTTCTTGCGGTTCTTTTTGCTCCTCAGCCTGCTGTGTCGCCTCGGCAGGTTTTGCCGAATCGCTCGCAGACGAATCGGTTGAATTGCCACCCATAGAACCCACGGCACCGACGATAACCAGCACCACGATGACGCCTAGGACAATCTTGCCGATCAGCTTCTTTCCCTCTTTTGCCATTATTCATCCTTCCTACGATCCGGCTACCGTGCCGGCACACAGCACATCGTAGGAAGGATTGAACTTGAATTCATTAGCTGAGAGCTAAGGTTGCCATATAGAAGAGCATGAAGCGCGCGTCCATCACCGATGACACCTCGAGGCTTGCCAACATCGATTTGAAATACTGGTTCTGCGGTTGCAGCGCCTTGCCTCGATTTCCGACATGGCGAGCCTGCGCGGCGTGGTCCATGCGGCGGACAACGATGCTCTCAAGCATGCCCTACACGTTCGATGCTCGCACGAGCTCGACAAGAATCCTGGTAGATGCGGGCTGAGAGCCGCCCAAGGGTCACATGGGCTCGACCACACTCAACGACCACATGGCCATCGTGGGCGGCAACGACACAGCCTGCGACTCAAAGCAGACGATGCACGCGATGCGCCGAATAGACCGCGGTGAGCAGGCGGGATACCTCATAACAGCCGGCAGCCCCTACGGCATAGACTAGGCAATGGGGTGTGGCGCGTGTAGAGAGGACTAAAGCAGGTCGCTTTCCACCTCAACGTCTTCAATGCTTTCGACCTCCGCTTCAGTGGGCAGGGTTCCATCGGGGTCCTCGCCCTCCATGAACATCCTGATGGCGTTCTTAGCAATGATGCTCGTCGATGCCACGTCCACGCCGCCGCCAATCACGCCGCCGGCGAGGGGTAGCATTTTCCCGAGGTTGATGATGCCTTTCTCGCCGAACTTCGTGATAAATCTGAAGCCGACCTTCTGGTTGATCTTCACGAGTGCCGACCCGGGAATCTTCTTGATTGCGGCCTCAAGCGATTTCGTCCCAGTCTTGATGAGCCCCATTTTGACAAGATCACTCGCCGTCGTACCCGTGAGGCACATGTAGATCATCGTCTGAACTTGGTCGGACGTAACGTCATAGCCACCCATTTTCGCGATGCAGGCGATCATGCGCATCTGGACGTACATGACACTACCTATGTTCGCGGGAATTGCGACCGGAAGCGTAATCAAGCCCCCGAGCCCGGTGACGAAACCTGAGGTTCCGCATTTCATGATCTGCCACTTTGCGAGTGCCCTTGCGGCATCATCGGGTGACCTCGCCTTTCCCGTGTAGTCGGCAACCATCTCGTCGACCGAGCGACTCACCTTAGGGACGCCATTCAGCGCGCTCCTGTAGATGGTATCGAGCAGCTTGCCGGCAGATTCCTCATCGATGGGCATCTCGAAGCCTTTGGCCTTTCCAACCGTTTCTTTCTCTCCCGTCTTCTTAGCCATAGCTCCTCCTTTCTCGTAGCTTTGCTTTCTCAATAACCCTTGCAAATTCTGCGAACCGTCCATCGATCTTTGGAAATTTTACCTCGCGTTTTATAGCGATGATTCAGCTGTCAGCTAATTTGCGACCTCAGCGGATGATGGGCTCGCAAGCTGGCCTATGTCCTGTTGAGGGGTCCTTATGGAATCTATTGCGATGAGCTAGCATGGGGGCTGGCGATTGCAGCATGCATCCCCGTGTTGCTGGCGGCGGTGCTCTCACGCAAAACGCCTGCACATTCGGATTGCCACACAACGAATGAAACTTGTTGATGTGGGACGCGGTTCATTCAGGGTCCGCCCCTCGCTTCATCCTCAAGAAGCTCGTCGAAGCCTACCCCACCGTGACGGGTTCCCCGGTAAAGGTGCTTACAAGCAACAGGATAAAGAAGGCTAAATAGCTGATGCTCAATAGGTAGGCGAAGACTAAAAAGATGGTCCATCCAACATTGGTCTTACCATCGGCACGACGTTGCTCGCGAGAACGGCACAGCCAGACCGTCACGCCAATGGCCACAATCAGCAACACGAATGCCGCTGCTGCCACCCCGGCAAGCGCAAACATCACGCCAATGCTCACAGCAATAACCGGAAGCAGTAGCAAGCCACACCCGCATCCACCCGGACTATATACGGCAGACTGTCGGCGTCGTCTCATCGCCACCCCCCATCATCTTTGAGCACTACAGTGCGATGGCCTGCTGAACAGGAACGATCTTATCGAGTTCCGGTTCAATCCGCCTTTTCTCGGCCTCAAGGTCAAACGCCACCTGAGCGCGCAGCCAATAACCATCCGTCAGGCCAAAATAACGGCAAAGACGGAGGTCGGTGTCGGCCGTCACGCGACGTTTTCCCAAGATAATCTGCCCGATACGCTGAGCCGGAATCCCGGTCTCTTTCGCAAGGCGATATTGAGAAATGCCCATGGGAACAAGAAACTCCTCTTTGAGAAGCTCACCAGGAGTCACCGGCGACAACAAATCGGCCGAAGTCTCATCACTTGTGATAATCGACGATTTCGACATTCCAAGCCATCTCCTGTCTCCACTCAAAGCAGACCCGATAGCGCTCGTTAACACGGATGCTATATTGACCGGCACGATCGCCCTTCAAAGCTTCCAGGCGGTTGCCCGGTGGAACGCGAAGATCATCAAGCGAAGCACAAACCTGCAGTTGACGAATCTTCCTCAACGCAACACGCTCAAAGGGCACGAACCTCCTGACCCGCACACCCATAGCAAAGCGTTCGGTATCCTCATCTTTATACGATGCAATCATAGTATCGCCTTACGTTAGTAACGTCAAACGTTTCTATAGACTTACATCTCTATTATATCGTACGTTTGTTCGTGTTTTATAGAACAAATAGTCCTTCGTGCCTTAGTCAAGCGAAAGCAATCGTTTGTAGGCATCGAGGCCTTTGAGTAGGATTTCCTCGTCGAAGAGCATGGTATCGGTATGCAGGGCGCTCGTGGCATAGGCGGGACAGCCATCCGAATCGATCGGATTATCTTGTCCCTCCGGCACGCCCGTACCCAGGAGGAAGAACACGCCTGGCAGATGGCGCTGATAGAAAGCGAAGTCCTCGGCAATCAGCAAAGGCTCATCCACGAGTTGCAGCTCGGACAAGACAGGCGCAATGTGGGCGAACAGCTCGGGGTCGTTATCGACCGGCGGATAGCCCTCGGCAAAATCGAGGTCATATGTGCAGCCCGTTGCGGCGCAGGCATCGTCCAGCACGCGGCGCACGCCCTCGCGCGCGCGGTCGAACATGTCGTCCGTAAACACACGTAGGCTGCCGGCAACATGGGCCTCCCCCGCCACCGCATTGCAGACGGTGCCGGCCTGCAGCAGGCCGAACTTACCAATGCAGGGCTCGTCGACACCCAACTCGTCCATGAGCTCGCGCTCGGAAACCAAGAACTTGGCAGCCGCCAGCGCCGCATCGTGCGACTCCTCGACCGGAACGCCATAGGTCTTAGCGATATGGATGCTCGTGCCATGGATATGAATGTGTGTCTCACTCGAACGCGCCAGCAACGGACCGGAGCAGCTCGCCAACGTGCCGGCGGGCAGATCGGGCCACACGTGGAAGCCGAAGATGCGATCCACCCCGTAGCGCTCGAACACGCCGCTCTCGCACACCGTCTTGGCACCACCAGTCGTCTCCTCGGCCGGCTGAAACACAAAGAGCACATTGCGCTTAATGGCGCCCGGCTGCTCACGGATCGTACGGTCGACAAAGGTTGCCGCCGAAAGCGCCATGGCCATGTGTCCATCGTGCCCGCAAGCATGCATCTTGCCGGGATGGGTCGAACCGAACGCTGCCCCCGTTGCCTCGGCAATGGGCAGCGCATCCATATCGGCGCGAATCGCCGTGGCATGCGCGGCGCCAACGCCAGCGTCGAAGAAAGCGCAGACGCAGCCGGGGCACGGATGGGTCACATCGCAGGTGAGCGGTGCCAACACGCCCTCGATATAGGCGATCGTCTGCGGAAGATCGAAGTCGAGCTCCGGGATCCTGTGCAAGTCGCGACGGTAGCGACGGAGTTCTTGGAGCTCGGCCATATTGGTTCCTTTCGTAGGTGCGCGTCGGCTGCTATCTATTGTGCCGCAAGATTGCTACACCCTTATTTCCAGCATATCCCTGCATTTTTTAAACGTTATATACGAATACTCTTGTTTGGTAAAGTGCAACGTGGTAGGGTCGTTACCACTTGATAGAGGCGCGGGCACGAAGAGCCGCGGGCGAGCCGGCAGGCTTTGACCCCGCGGGGAGGCGAAACCCGCCGAACTGGGTTTTTCGGGCACGAACAGCCTGGTGGGCCTGCGGGAAACACCCGCAGGACTGTCTGCAGCAATGCGGGAGCGCTATCCGGACATTGGGTCCACGCTATGCGGATTCGATGCGCAGGTAGCGCCGTCTGGATAGCGAGGTTTACGGGACATGTCATTGACTCCCAACGAGGCATATGCGGCCAAGCAGCCGTTTGTGGACAAGGAGACGCTCGAGCATATCGTCGAGCAGTTCCCCACGCCGTTTCATCTATACGACGAGGCGGGCATCCGCCGCAACATGCAAGAAGTGCGCGACGCCTTTGCATGGAACCCGGGCTTTAAGGAATACTTTGCCGTCAAGGCCAACCCCAACCCGGCACTCATCTCCATTCTCAACGAATACGGCTGCGGCTGCGATTGCTCGAGCTATACCGAGCTCATGATCGCCCGCTCGCTGGGCATCACCGGACACGACATCATGTTCTCGTCCAACGACACACCGGCGGCGGACTTTGAGCTCGCCGACAAGCTGGGTGCCATCGTCAACTTTGACGACATCAGCCACATCGAGTTCTTTGAGCGCGTTGCGGGACCCATCCCCAAGACGGTCAGCTGCCGCTTTAATCCGGGCGGCCTATTCCAGCTCTCCAACGGCATCATGGATAACCCCGGCGACTCCAAATACGGCATGACCACCGAGCAGCTCTTCGAGGCCTTCCGCATGCTCAAGGCCAAGGGCGCCGAGGACTTTGGCATCCACGCATTCCTTGCCAGCAACACCGTCACCAACGACTACTATCCCAAGCTCGCACGCATCCTCTTTGAACTTGCCGTGCGCCTGGAGCGTGAAACGGGCGCACATGTCGCCTTTATCAATCTGTCCGGCGGTGTGGGTATCCCCTACCTGCCCGAGCAGCAGGCTAACGACATCCGTGCCATCGGCGAGGGCGTACACGCGGCCTACGACGAGATCCTGGTTCCCGCCGGCATGGGCGATGTGGCGATTTGCACCGAGATGGGTCGCTTTATGATGGGCCCCTACGGCTGCCTGGTGACCAAGGCCATCCACGAAAAGCAGATCTACAAGGACTATATCGGCGTGGACGCAAGCGCCGTCGACCTCATTCGTCCCGCTATGTATGGTGCCTACCACCACATTACGGTGATGGGACAGCCGGGTGGCGCCGACAAGACCGCAGCACCGGTCACGAACACGTATGACATCACGGGCAACTTGTGCGAGAACAACGATAAGTTCGCCATCGACCGCTCGCTGCCGTATATCGACATGGGCGACCTGCTCGTGATCCACGATACCGGCGCGCATGGCTACTCCATGGGCTACAACTACAACGGCCGTCTGCGCTCCGCCGAGGTGCTGCTGCGCCCCGATGGCTCGGCCGACCTCATCCGCCGCGCCGAGCGCCCGGTCGATTACTTTGCCACGCTCGACGTGCTGCCGTGCGGCCGAGAGTTGCTGGCCAAGTCGCGCGCCGAAAGTGCCCGCCGCCGCGCTCAGGACGAGCGCCTGGCCGTCGCCGCTCAGTGGAACAAACGCATCCAGATCGCGGAAGCGAAGGAGAAGAACATGGACATCCGCAATCTCGAGGGCTCAATCGTCGCCCTTGTCACGCCGTTTAAAAAGGACGGCAGTGTCGACTTTGACGCGCTCGAGCGCCTTATCGATTTCCACCTGCAAAATGGCACCGATGCCATCCTCACCCTGGGCACCACCGGCGAGAGCGCCACGATGACCGACGACGAGGACAACTCCGTTGTCGCCGCAGTGGCCAAGCAGGTTGCAGGACGCGTCCCCGTCATTGCCGGCTCGGGCTCCAACTCCACGCAGACCATGCTCACCAAGTCGCTCACCTATCAGGGACTGGGCGCCGACGGCCTGCTGCTCATTACCCCCTACTACAACAAGTCCAACGAAGAGGGCATCTACCAGCACTTTAAGACCGTGGCCGACGCCGTGGACATCCCCTGCATCCTGTACAACATCCCCGGCCGCTGCGGCTGCGGCATCAGCGTGCACAACGTGGAGCGCTTGGCCGCGCACCCCAACATCATGGGCATCAAGGAGGCCTCGGGCAACGTCGCCTACGCAGCCAAGATCGCCCACCTGCTGTCCGATGACTTCCGCATGTACTCGGGCGAGGACGCACTCACCGTTCCGCTCATGAGCCTAGGCGCCTCAGGCACCATCAGCGTGTGGGCAGATGTTCAGCCGCAGCTCGTGCATGACATGTGCCGCGCCTATCTGGACGGCGACGTAGCGCGCGCCCGCGATATCCAGATTGCCGGCCAGCCGCTCATCAATGCCCTCTTTAGCGAGGTCAACCCCATCCCAGTTAAGGAAGCGCTCGCCCAGATGGGTATGATCGAGGCAAACTACCGCATGCCGCTGTGCCCCATGGCCAACGACACGCGAGCCGCACTTACCGATGCTCTGAAGGGAGCTGGTCTGCTTGATTAAGACCGTCATTATGGGAACGGGCCGCATGGGCTCGCTGATCCGCACTACCGCCGAGGGCATTGTCAACGCCGCTGGAGAGCCCGTTTTTGACATCGTCGCCCAGATCGGCTTCGACTTGTCCGAGGTCGAGAGCGCACCGACGGCCGATGTAATCATCGACTTCTCGAACGTCGTGACCTTCGACGCCGTCGTCGCCTATGTCGAGCGTACAGGCGCCGCATTGGTCTCGGGCACCACGGGCTACACACCCGAGCAGATGGATCGCCTGCGCGAGCTGGGTCAAAACGCCCGCGTCATGCACTCCGGAAATTACTCCATCGGTATCGCAGCTCTGCGTCATCTGGTAGCACAGGCCACACGCGAGCTGCCCGGCTTTGACTGCGAAATCGTCGAGACGCACCATAACCAAAAGGTCGACGCCCCCAGCGGCACTGCAAAGCTGCTGCTCGACGCCGTGGTCGAGGCCGAGCCTGAGGCTGGCTATCATCCTGTCTACGGTCGCGAGGGCATGTGCGGCGCGCGTGACCCCAAGGAGATCGGTATGCACTCGCTGCGCGGCGGCACCGTCGCCGGCGTGCACGAAGTGAGTTTCTTTGGCCAGGACGAAGAAGTCACGCTCACGCATCGCGCCACAAGCCGTCAGATCTTCGTCAACGGCGCCCTGGCAGCCGCGCAGAAGCTCGTCACCCGCGAGCACGGCTTCTATACGTTCGACCAGGTCATGTTTGCCTAACCAGGTATCAACCGGATCCACCCAAAGGAGAGACAGCAAATGAGCAATGCAGCCGAGATGGATGCCCAGGAGATTATCAACTACATCGCCACAGCGCCCAAAAAGACGCCCGTCAAACTGTACGTGCGCGAGAAGCCCGGCATGAAGGTCCAGTGGGGCAATGCGCACGTCTACGGCGGTCGTCGTGGCAAGACCGTCTTTGGTGACTGGGATGAGCTCAAAGCCATCCTTGATGCCAATGCCGATTCCATCGATTACTACGATGTGGAGAACGATTGCCGCAACTCCGCCGTGCCCATGCTCGACCTTAAGGGCATCAACGCCCGCATCGAGCCGGGCGCGATCATCCGTGACCGCGTCGAGATCGGCGATCGCGCCGTCATCATGATGGGTGCCATCATCAACATCGGCTCCGTCATCGGCGAAGGCTCCATGATCGATATGGGCGCCGTGCTGGGCGGCCGCGCCACCGTGGGTAAGAACTGCCACATCGGCGCTGGTACCGTGCTGGCAGGCGTCGTGGAGCCCGCCAGCGCCACGCCCGTCATCATCGAGGACGATGTCATGATCGGCGCCAACGCCGTGGTCCTGGAAGGCGTGCACGTAGGCAAGGGCGCTGTCGTTGCCGCCGGCGCCGTGTGCGTCGAGGACGTCCCCGCTGGTGCCGTCGTGGCCGGTGTCCCCGCCCGCGTCATCAAGATGCGCGACGAGAAGACCGACAGCAAGACCGGCCTGGAAGAGGGCCTGCGCCAGCTGTAATAGTTACGGCGTTTTACCAAACGCCGTAACGACTCGACGCTACAAACGCCCCAGAGCGGCAATCTGACGTTCAATCGTCGGGCATGACCAAAAGGTCAATGCCCTCCTCTTTCACGTCACCTTGCTCGCTCTGGGGCGTTTTCGCTGATTTATGCTCAACCAGTAGCGTAATTAAGCCCCGAGTAAAAAGGGCCGAAGCCCTCATCCGAGGCTTCGGCCTTTGTTTTTCTGCAGCGTCCAAGCGCAGTTTATCGATTCTCGATGCTGCCGATGTTTTTGAGCTCGATGGAGATGAGGCCGTTGGGTTCGTTGACGAACTCGATGTACTCGGAGTTCGAGCCCATCTCGGCCGGAAAGCTGATCTCGATGCCCGTGTCGGTACGAATCTTGTGGTTGCGCACGGCCGCACGCTCGACCTGCTTGCGCTCCACGGGCACACGCTCGGGCACCTTCTCTTCGGTCAGCGCCGCACGTACGCTCTCCTTGATGACCGGCTCGCCCTCAAAGACCTCATCGACGATATCCCAGGGCGGCAGCTCCTCGTCATCCTCGACTTTCTCGGCGACGGCAGCCTTAACCTTGGCGAGCGCCACGGCCGTATTGGCACCGTGCTCCTCGGCGACTTCCTCGACCACGCGCGTCACGGTGTCGATGACCTCCTTGCCCGACACGCCCGTATCGCACTGCAGCAGACCGTCGGGAATGAGCATACGGTCTTCGCCGGCAATCTTGCGCTTCTTATCCACATAGCCGATCTCCATGGTGCTTGCACGCACGATGGCATAGCTCGGCACCTTTTGCGAGGGGTTCGGCAGAATGGCGAAATGGCGCGCGATGTCGTTACGCACCTCCCCCTCCTCGCGGCCCACTTCGTGCATAAAAGCCTGCTTGGAGCCCAGCAGCATCACGGCAAACCAGCGGGCATCCTCATCGTCGTCAAAATCGGCCACGAGCACGTCGGTTGACTCGGCTTTCTCGGCTTTGGTGAGCTCGGAGGAGATAAACTCCGCAATCTGCTGCGACAGGTCCACGAACTCGCGCTCGCCAAAGAAATAGCCCTTGAGCTCGCCGCCAAACGCAGAGTTCTCGGCAAACGTGGCGCGTTTATTGTCGGCCGAGGTACGTGCGCGGCGCAGATGCGTGGTCACGAAGTTGCGCACGGTACGGCTCTCGATATCGAGCTCGCGCTGGCTCATAACGTTGACGGCAGAGTCAAAGTCCAGGATATGCAGAATCGCGTGATTGATTTTCATATACGGCATTCCGTTCTAGATCGATTTCGGCACGAACCAGTATAGCGGTCGAGCCCGCCCCAGGCGCATCGAAGCTTGGTGCATCGGGGACAGGTTGCTTTGCACCAATGGTTAGCGCAGGAGCTCGGACTGCCAAGCCTCGAGCTGTTCTGCCAAACTCTTGCCGGCAGCGGGCATGTCGATCTGGGGTCGTTTGGGCAGCAGTGCGCATTTAAGGATTGCCACGATGGTCTGCGAGACAAAGCGTCGCGTATCCTCGTCAAAGCCTTGCGCAGCCTGGAGCATCACGGGCAGGCTCTCGCGCAGATTCCCGGCGATATCCGCAAACCGCTCAGCACCCGTAGCCTCAAACACGGAGAACAACGCATCTACAAAACGCTCGCGCTCGCTAGGCGACACTGCAAGCAGCATCTCGCGAATGGAGCCATCAACGTATCGAGCACCGGCGGAC
>ERZ1035032.164-NODE-164-length-55992-cov-7.700127_pt1 | contig 55992 bp, 39 predicted proteins | sample MGYA00520693_ERZ1035032 | MGnify/ENA primary metagenome ERZ1035032 (study PRJEB33766, sample SAMN09781740) | gut metagenome | biome: gut microbiome | host: Homo sapiens | place: Madagascar | study: EMG produced TPA metagenomics assembly of the PRJNA485056 data set... | reverse complement strand
TCGATGTAGCGGAACTCGCCCAGCTTGACGACGAGGACAGAATCAATTACATTAAATCCATGAATACGGAACGGGACACATACAATCAGATTGAGTACGCGCGTGAGAGTGGGCGAGAAGAAGGACGTGAGGAAGGGCGTGAGGAAGGCGCAAAACAGAATAGTTGTGACATTGCCAAAAGAATGTTGGAGAAAGGGATTGACATTGAGACAATTTCAGAACTGACTGGTCTGACGGAAAAGGAAATTTCCGAATTGAACCGGATTGATGCCTAAGATGTTGCGGAGCTCGCCCAACTTGACGACGAGGACAGAACCAATTACATTAAGGCCATGAATACGGAACGGGACACATACAATCAGATCGAATACGCGCGTGAGAGTGGGGCGTGAGAGTGGGCGTGAAGAAGGGCATAAAGTGGGCAAAGAGGAAGGGCTCAAGGAAGGACGAGAAGAAGGTCGCAAGGAAGGCAAAGAAGAAGGTCTCAAAGAGGGGCAATCGAAGATCGCGATAAATCTTATTCGACTCGGGGCCTCTTGCGAGATTATAGTACAAGCGACAGGCCTCTCAGAAGAAGAGGTCTCCAAGCTGAAGAAAGAGCTGAACAATGCATAGCAATTAGTTCACATCATTCTGGAACTCGCCCAACTCGACGACGAAGACAGAATCAAATACATTAAAGCCATGAATACTTAACGGGGCGTAATGTCCCGAAGTCCATTGCCGCTGACCTTGAAGAAAGACAAAAAAAGCCGTCCCGAAATCCAGGGCGGCTTCATTCGTATGTCATTGAAACAGAAAGTTCTGTACGGAGAATTCCGAGTTAATTAAGAACTACATTGTCCAGATATTCGCTGAACAATGCCCGTGCACGCTCCAACTGCTCCTTGGTGTTCAGCGGAACACCTTCCAGTTCGTATTTCTTGCCGAGACTCTCGTATTTGTGGATACCCAAAGTGTGATATGGCAGGATTTCCAGACGCTGGAGCATCTTGTATGCAGGCTTTCCGGATGACTTGCCTGAGAAATGCTCTCCCAGGCCCCTGATATCCTCTTCGAAATCACTGTATCCCGGAATGAGAACATATCTCATCCAGAACGGCTTTCCGTGCTCCTCCAGCCACTTTGCGGTGTTGAGAGTGATAGTGTTGTCCCTGCCTGTCAGAGCAAGATGTCTGGCAGGATTGAACTCTTTCACATCCAGAAGCACCAGATCGGCCAGAGAGAACAATTCTTCCACATCCGGATTCCATACTCCGCCGTTGCTGTCCAGACAGACATGTATTCCATTGTCCTTAAGCATCTTGACAAGAGGAATGAGAGCCTTTGCCTGTGCAGTCGGCTCACCTCCGGAAAATGTCACCCCGCCTTTCTTGCCGAAAAACGGTTTCTCCCTCAATGCCATATCCAGAATCTCTTCCGGTTTTGTCGGCTTGCCTCCCGTAAAAGGAATTGTGTCCGGATTGGCACAATAAAGGCAGCGGAACGGGCATCCTTGAAGAAATACGACGAGCCTGAGACCAGGCCCGTCATATGTTCCCATTGATTCGTATGAATGTACGTTTATATCCATAGTCCAATGATTATGCGGAGGAATTACATTGACTGGTGGAATGTTCTTGCAATCACTTCCAGCTGATGCTCTCGACTGAGTTTAACGAAGTTTACGGCATAACCGGACACGCGGATTGTAAGCTGAGGATATTTCTCAGGATGTTCCATTGCATCCTCAAGCATCTCACGATTCAGAACATTGACATTCAAGTGGTGTGCACCCTTGCTGAAATATCCGTCCAACATTGTCTCAAGGTTCTCGATTCTTTCTTCCGGAGTCGGACCGAGAGACTTCGGTACGATAGAGAATGTGTTGCTGATACCGTCGAGGGCGTCGCTGTAGTCAAGTTTCGACACAGAAGAGAGCGATGCGATAGCTCCGTGGCAGTCACGGCCGTGCATCGGGTTTGCACCAGGTGCGAAAGCCTTTCCGTGCTCGCGACCATCAGGTGTAGCGCCTGTCTTCTTTCCGTACATCACATTCGAAGTGATGGTGAGGATTGACAATGTCGGCTCTGCATTCTTGTGGACAGGAAGCTTTTTCAACTCTCCGCTGAAGAAACTGATAAGGTCCTTTGCAATGAGATCGACGCGGTCATCATCATTTCCGAAGCAAGGATACTCTCCTGAAATCTCGAAGCCGTCAGTGAGACCATTCTCGTTGCGGTGAGCCTTCACCTTGCCGAACTTGATAGCTGACAATGAGTCAGTTGCGATAGAAAGACCTGCGACTCCGTAAGCGAGGTTGATTCTAGGGTCGGTATCTATCAATGCCATCTGAGAGCGCTCATAATCGTACTTGTCGTGCATATAGTGGATGATGTTCATCGCCTCATTATATACGCGGGCAACTTCGTGAAGCACCTTCTTGTATCTGTCCACAACCTCTTCGTAATTCAGTTCGTCGCTCGAGAGAGGCTCGATTCCGTGAACCATCAGAGTGCCTGTATTCTCGCAGCGTCCGCCGTTGATGGCAAGCAACAAAGCCTTTGCAAGGTTTGCTCTCGCTCCAAAGAACTGAATGGCCTTTCCGATAGCCTGGTATGAAACGCAGCATGCGATACCATAGTCCTCTTCGCCGCGGATCTTTCTCATGAGCTCGTCATTCTCGTACTGGATAGAACTTGTATCTACCGATACCTTTGCGCAGAATGCCTTGAAGCCTTCAGGAAGTGACGGGCTCCAGAGAACTGTAAGGTTCGGCTCCGGTGCAGGTCCGAGATTATACAAAGTCTGGAGGAAACGGAAAGATGTCTTTGTGACCTTGATCTTGCCGTCATTATATCTTCCGCCGATAGCCTCGGTCACCCATGTAGGGTCACCCGCGAAAATGTCATTGTAAGACTGCATTCTGAGGTGACGGACCATTCTCAGCTTCATGATGAACTGATCCACAAGCTCCTGAGCGCCATTCTCGTCCAGAATTCCTTCTTTCAGGTCTCTGTCAATGTAGATGTCGAGGAATGATGACACGTTGCCGAGAGACATTGCTGCACCGTCCTGTTCCTTGACAGCAGCAAGATAGCCCATATATACCCACTGAACAGCCTCTCTTGCCGTTTCAGCAGGGCGTCCGAGCTCGAGTCCGTACATTTCGCCGAGCTGCTTCATCTCGTTGAGAGCATGGATCTGCTCTGCAACCTCTTCGCGGAGATTGATACGGGCATCGGTCATCGGACCGGTGAGATTCTTCAGGTCCTCTTTCTTGGCCTCGATAAGCCTGTCGATACCATAGAGGGCAATACGTCTGTAGTCACCTATGATACGACCTCTGGAATAGTTGTCAGGAAGTCCGGTGATGAATCCCAACTTTCTGAAACTCAGAATCTCATCAGTATATACATCGAAAACTCCGTCATTATGAGTCTTTCTGTAATGGGTGAAGATTTCCTTTACTTTCGGGTCCAGTTCCACGCCATTCTCATGGCATGCTTTCTCCACAACTCTCCATCCTCCGAGCGGCTTGATGGCACGCTTCAGGAGTTCATCAGTCTGGAGGCCGACAATGAGTTCATTCTCCTTGTCAATGTACCCTGCAGCGTGTGATGTGATGGTAGAAATGGTTTTTGCGTCAATGCTTCTGACACCGCCTCTCTCACGCTCCTCTTCCAGAGCCTCGATGCATTCCTGCCAAAGTTTGTTGGTTCGGTCAGACGGGCCCATCAGGAACGATGCGTCTCCCTCATAAGGAACAATGTTACGATATACGAAATCTGCTACGTTGATCGTAGCGGTCCAAGGACCTTCGGTAAACTTGATTTTAGAAGTCATCAGGTATTATATTGTTAATCGGAGTAATTCTCCGTGTTATAACTTCTACAAACTTATGTAAAAAATATTGACCTCCAAAATATTTCTTACAATTTCTAATAAAAACGTTGCGTTTTGTTCGAAACTTAAATTGTTTTTAATAATATCGATTAAAACATGAACTTATTAAGTGGTTTTGATTTAAAATGTTTAATTCGCATTCTGGCGGGCATGAGGAATATATAACCATGTGACGGGAATGCTTTCGAGCCTGTCACACTCGCCAAAAATATGTACCTTTGTATTCCAGCTGGTTTTAACCCAGAAAAATCCGCCGGAAGACCATAAACTAAATTGACAACACATGCATATCAGAAAGACAATCACTATTTTAGCAGCATTGGCAGCAGTTGCCGGATGTGGGACCAGAAAATATTGCAATACGGTGAAAATTGACGGCGATGATGAGAAGACGGTCATTGAAAAGGCCGCCAATGTCGTGCCGACAGCAAATCAGCTGGCAGCTCTTGACAGGGAATTCATCGCGTTCATCCATTTCGGACCGAACACCTTCACCGGCAAAGAGTGGGGCAGCGGATTCGAGTCCTCCGAAACTTTCGCACTGGAAACTCTCGATACTGACCAATGGTGCAAGGCGATAAAGGAAGCCGGAATGAAAATGGTGATTTTCACGGCTAAACATCATGACGGCTATATCATGTGGCAGAGCCGCTACACCGACCACGGAATCATGTCATCCAAATTCCGTGACGGCAAGGGAGATATCCTTAAGGACCTCTCAGAATCATGCTGCAAATACGGACTGGAACTCGGCATATATCTTTCACCGGCAGACCTTTATCAGATAGAAAGCCCGGACGGACTCTATGGCAATCTAAGCAAGCCTACTCTCAGGACCATTCCGAGAGAAGTGGAAGGACGTCCGTTCAGCAACAAGACGAAATTCAAGTTCAATGTTGATGATTACAACGAGTATTATCTGAACCAGCTCTTCGAACTGCTTACCGAATACGGCCCGATTTCAGAAATCTGGCTGGACGGTGCCCATCCGAAGACCAAGGGAGGCCAGACCTACAATTACAATGCATGGCGGGAACTGATCAGGACATTGGCTCCGAAGGCCAATATCTTCGGCAGGGAAGACCTGCGCTGGTGCGGAAACGAGGGCGGTCATACCAGAGACTCAGAATGGAACGTCGTTCCCTACATGGCAAATCCTGACACCCTTACCTGGTACAGCGACATGATGGCTGACCAGCTTGGCGGACGTGAACAGCTTTGCGAAGGCAAATACCTTCATTATCAGCCTGCCGAGACCGATGTCTCCATCCGTGACGGCTGGTTCTGGAGAGACAATACCCACCAGCAGACCAGGACTGCGGACAATGTATTCGACATGTATGAGCGTTCAGTCGGAGGCAATGCCATCCTTCTTCTGAATCTGCCGCCTGACAACCAGGGACGTTTTCCGGAGAAAGATCTGAAGACCCTCGAAGAGACAGGCCGGCGCATCCGTGAGACCTATGGCATTGATCTTCTCGAGGGTGCGAAATGCCCTAAGGCGCTGCTCGACAATGACATTGACACTTATATAAAGGTCAAGGACGGCGAAGATTTCGTCGTCACCTTGCCTGAAAAGCGCTGGATGAACCGTATCGTCCTTCAGGAGGCAATCGCGACTGTCGGCGAGCGTGCGGAGCGTTTTGCGGTGGATGCTCGGATTGACGGCGAATGGAAGGAAATCGCGACTTCAACGAATATCGGACACAAGAGAATCCTTCGTGTCAATGATATGGAGACCGACGCTCTCCGTTTCCGTCTGCTCCAGTCCAGAGCGATGGTTGCAATATCCAAGATGTCAGCGCATTACTCGCATTGGGGCCCATTCTATGGGAATCCTTTCGATACCCCTGAACTGCAGGAATATGACAAGAATGCGTGGAAAACGGAGGAAAAATCGAATGTCCTTGTGTTCGGCGGGCAGAGAAGACTCGGCGGCATCGTTTATAATCCGGCGGCCGGAAAGTCCGAATCGGGTATCGTCAGCGGTGTCGTCAGCATAAGCGATGACGGCCTCTCATGGACCGAGGTCTCGTCTTTCGAGTTCGGAAATCTTGTCAATGACCCTTCGCCACGTTATGTCCATTTCCATAATCCGGTTGGCTGCCGTTATCTGAGGATAGTCTCAGAGTCATTGGACCCGACATTGATAAGCCTGTTCTGATTTTTTTAAGGATTACTTATCTTTGCGTAAAATTTCGGACAGATGAAATATAAGGCGATATTCAGCGACATTGACGGAACATTGGTAAGTTTCCGTACGCACAGGGTCCCGGAGAGTACTCTGGAAACATTGGAAGAGGCTCATAATCAGGGAGTCAAGATAATTATAGCGACGGGGAGGCCTTACGGTGACTTCGATGTCATCAAGGATGTTTCATACGATGCGGTGATTTCCCTGAACGGTGCGGACTGCCGCTGGAAAGACGGACGCATAATCAGACAGCATTTCATCGATTATGACAATTTCAAGAAAATGTCAATGCTGTCCGACGAATACGGTTTCGCCCTGAGCCTGGAACTCACCGAAGGCTTTTTCATCAACAGGATAACACCTGCCGTGGAAGAACTGGCGAAGGCTATCGACCACAAGATTCCTGAAGTATGCGACATCGAGGAGAAGTTCAATGCTTATGGATGTGGCCAGATGGCGGCATATTTCGATCTGGACCTTCAGAATATAGTAATGTCTCAGGTTCCTGACATGTATGCTACCAGGTGGCATCCGAGATTTGCTGACATTGACCTGAATTGTGTGAGCAAGGGAAATGCGCTCAGGGAAGTGGCTGAACTTCTCGGTATCGGCATTGACGAAACCATTTCTTTTGGCGACGGAGGCAATGACATTTCCCTCATCGGTGCCGCAGGACTCGGAGTCGCGATGGGCAATGCCGGTGATGATGTGAAGGCGGCGGCAGGCTATGTTGCAGGTCACGTGGATGAAAACGGCTTTGCCGATGCCATCCGCAAGTTTGTTCTCGGATGACCTGTCAGAGAAGACAAATGTTCCTATTACCCTATTACTATAAACAAATTTAACCCTTATGACACTAAAGAATATTGCATTGGCACTGGCCGCGGCAGCAATGGCATTGACAGGCTGCGGGAATGTGGAAAAGCAGACGGACGAGGCGATGGATTTTCTCTATGAATACATGAATCTGGCCGATAAGGCGGATTACAGCGAGGATTTCTTCAGGCAGAATACTGAAGTGGCACTGAAGGCCCGCCGTGAAATGCCGTGGGGCAAGCAGGTCCCTGACCAGCTGTTCAGACATTTCGTGCTGCCTGTGCGTGTGAACAATGAGAGACTCGACGAGTTCAGAATGATGTACTACGATACGCTCAAGGCTCGAGTAACAGGAATGTCAATGCATGATGCCGCATTGGAAATCAATCACTGGTGTCATGAGAAAGTGACTTATACTCCTTCTGACCCGAGAACATCTTCACCAATCGCGTCAATGCTGAACGGCGAAGGAAGATGCGGAGAGGAGTCCACATTCACCGTGGCCGCGATGCGTACGATGGGAATCCCTGCACGTCAGGTCTATACTCCGCGTTGGGCGCATACAGACGACAACCACGCATGGGTTGAGGTCTGGACTGACGGAAAGTGGTCCTTCCTCGGAGCCTGCGAACCTGAGCCTGAACTGAATATGGCATGGTTCAATGAGCCTGCGGCAAGGGCGATGCTGATGCATACCCTCGTGCTCGGAGACTACCGCGGACCGGAGGATGTCATCAGACGCACGAAGAATTTTACTGAGATCAATGTCATAGGCAACTATGTCAGGACGAGGCGCAACATCGTTACTGTCATTGACACGGAAGGGAAACCTGTTCCCGGTGCATATGTCTCATTCTGCATATACAATTACGGCGAACTCTACAATGCGGTGATTCTGAAAACCGATGATGAGGGCAAGGCGTCGCTTCATTCCGGAATCGGTGATATGTTCGTATGGGCTTCAGACAAAGGACTTTACGGAACAGGAAAGCTTACATCTGATGGTGATGAAAATGTGAAGAATCCGGAGGCTGACCTGACAGCTGAGGTTACCGTAACATTGAACCATAAAGATGCTGACAAGATAGAATTAGACATTGACATAAACCCTCCTGCACCCGGCAGGATTCCGGCGGAAGCAAGCGAGGAAGACATCGCGGCAAACAAGCTGAGACTCGCTCAGGAAGATTCGATAAGACTTGCATATGTCGCCACATTCACGACCGAGGCCAATGCAAGTGATCGTCTCGGAATGCCAGGATTGCCGGAGGAGGATTCTGAAGCGGCATGCAGGCAACTGATAGATGCGCGCGGCAACTGGCGCGATGTACGGGAGTTTATTTTCAAGGCCAATGATGCCGGTAAGCTGAAAGATGCTCTGGAGATGCTCAAGACTCTCAGCCGCAAGGACTTACGTGATACTAAGTGTGAGGTGCTCATGGATGCCCTGACGACAGCCGCTCCGAGGAATGCGGTCAGCAGTCGCGGTGAGAACGTCTATTACAATTATGTGCTCTGTCCACGTATCTCCGGAGAGTTTATCCAGCCATATCATCAGGATATCAGAAAGGCATTGGCTTCATATCTTATCTACAGCAACGGCACTCCTCGTGATATCGCCTCTAAGGCGGATGCCGAGAAACTTGCCGGAGAAATCATCCGCTGGACCAGAGACAGCGTGGCACTTGCCGACAGCCTGAATTCCAGAAGATTGCAGGCAACTCCTGCCGGAACTCTCAGAATGAGGATGGCTGACACCCGCTCACGCAATACCTTCATGGTCGCCGCCCTGCGTACTTTCGGAATCCCTGCAAGGGTTGACCAGATGACTGGCAAGGCTCAGTATATGACTGATAGTGAATGGATTGACATTACTGCTGAAAAGCAGGGCGATTCCTCTGTCGGAAGGATTTCAGAGAAGGGAACATTCACATTGAAATATACCCCGGGTGCCGGCACTCTCGACAATCCGGAGTATTACAGGCACTTCACATTGAGCAAAATAAGTAACGGAAGGACCCGTCTGCTTGATTTTGAGGGAGGCGATGCCACTGAGCTCGGCGCTGATGCTTCCGCCAGGTCATTCGGCAGGCCGTTTACCCTGGACGCAGGCTCATACCTCCTTACCAGCGGAACACGTCTCGCAAGCGGAAAGGTTCTGGCACGAATGGTTTCTTTCAATGTTGCCCCCGGGAAGAATACTGACGTTGCCCTTGTTATGCGCCAGGCCAGCGAGGAAATCAGCGTCATAGGCGCAATGGACCCTGAGGCCCTATACCAGCCGGTGACGGCTGATGGTACCATAGGTGTTGCAAAGTCAATCCTGAGCACGATAGGCCGCGGATATTTCCTCGTCGCGGTTTTCGGTGACGGTGACGAGCCGAGCAACCATGCCATAAGGGATTTCGAGTCAATGTCGAAGGAACTTGCTGCCTGGGGCCGTCCTGTGATGGTGTTCGGACAGAACGTGGACAATGTCAAGAATTTGGCCGGCAGGCTTGCAACAGCTGATAATCAGGACCTTGTCCACTTCGGTCTCGATTCGGATGCCTCTGTCAGAAACATGATCTGCGAAGGCTGTCACAGCACAAGCATGACATTGCCTGTAATCGCGATGTGTGATAGTTTCGGCAGGGTAGTGTATCTTTCTACAGGATATAACACCTCTCTTGCATCGCAGCTTCTCAATGTAATCGCGGGAATATGATTCGCATGAAAGGTTATGAGAAAGGCCGGGTGAAAATCTCTTTCATCCGGCCTTTCTCATCCCCAATGATTATTAGCAGGACATGATTTCATGTTCCGGCGGGCAAAGCTAGCATGTTTAATCCGGATAACAAAATCTTTTGAATTACACATAATTTCTGATTATTTTTGCGTTACGTGCGGTGGTTGTATGCCGCCGGAAATAACCTGTAATGACATTATAATGAACATTGACAAATACAATTCTCTGATAAAGTCCATCTTCCTCAGATTTCCTTCGGTCCAGACTTCGTCTTTTGGTGATGCATACAAGCCTGGACTGCAACATATGCTGGATTTCAATGACTTGCTCGGTACTCCGGACAAGGCTTTCCGTACCATTCACGTCGCCGGAACAAACGGCAAAGGCTCTGTTTCCAATATGCTTTCTTCCGTTCTTGCCGGGGCCGGACTGAAGGTGGGGCTCTACACCTCGCCTCATATCATTGACTTCAGGGAGAGGATGCGCATCATTGACGGGCGCGATTCTGAGTCCGGGCGAAACGAGACGGCTCAGCTGGTTCCGCAGGAATATGTATATGATTTTCTGGAGAAGTGGCAGGACAAGTTCGACGAAATGGAATTGTCTTTCTTCGAGATAACTACCGGCCTGGCATTCAAGTGGTTCGCTGACATGAATGTGGATGTGGCAGTTGTCGAAGTCGGCCTCGGCGGACGTCTTGACAGCACGAACATAATAAATCCGGAACTGGGTATTGTCACCAGCATTGGCTTGGACCACTGTGACTTACTTGGCGATACCCTTGACAAGATCGCTTTCGAAAAGGCGGGAATTTTCAAGCGTGGCGTGCCGGTCGTGATAGGGGAGACCAGGCCGGAGACGGAACCTGTCTTCAGAAAGCGTTTTGCCGAGGTCAATGCCGGTGTGGAGGCTGTTCCAGCGCTGGTTTTTGCCGACAGGACAGAACCGTCCATGTGGTATATGCATGAGACTGTTCTGGAAAATATGGACCTTCAGGGAGAATATCAGGCTATGAACCTGCGTACCGTGATGGCTGCGATAGATGTTCTCCAGACCAGATGGCATGATGTTGAAGGCCTTTCCGATAAGGCGGCCGTCGCGGAGTCACTGATACACACGGCTTCGAGAATGGGTTTCCACGGGCGCTGGGAGAGGCTTTCGACCAATCCGGACGTGATTTGTGACATCGGACACAACGCACCTGCATTGACCTATAACTTCAGGCAGCTGAAAGAATATCTGGAGACAGGGAAATATACTTCGCTCATAATGGTTTACGGTGTGATGGCCGATAAGAATTTCGATGCCATAATGCCGCTTTTCCCCGATAATGCGACATGGATTTTTACGACTCCACAGACTGCCAGGGCTGCAAAGGCGTCTGCGATTTTCGAGAAATATACGGCCTTCTGTGAAGAATCGGGAAGGCCGGCTTCACGACTTTATGTGCAGGACAATGTGAGGGAAGCTGTTCTTCTGGCATTGAAAACGGCTGCTGCCTATGGCGGAAACCCGCTCGTCTATATCGGTGGCTCTACTTTTGTTGTTTCCGAGGCTGTGCCTTGCTTCGCGTAGAAGTCTTTTCCGCAGGCTCATACATGCAAGATTGGTCAGGAGAGGCATTTATCAAAAGTACCGTCCGCAGTGTCATAAGCCTTAAAAATATATGTGTATGAAACATAACTTGTTGAATGTCACTTTTATATTGGTGGCTATACTATTTTTGGGAACATTGGGTATGAGTGCATTTTTCAGAAAAGACAAGACTAAGACGTCGCCTGACAAGGATGGTCATGAGCTGACTGAACTATGGTCCGACTGGAACGCTGCGGTTCAGCAGGACAGACCTAAACGTGAAGCGGAAATTCTTGCCGAAATACGCAGGCAGGCTGAGAAACGGAGGCTTGCCTGGGATTTTTATGATGCGTCCCGTAAATATGTGGAAGTTGTTTCATCCCGCGATTGGAAACTTCGGGACTCATTAGAGACGGAGTTCGGAAAGAATGTCGGAGAGTTTGATGAGCCGATAGTCAGTTTCGCATACCGTGCAGAAAAGTCGGGTGATGATCCTGACTCGCTGTTCGACTATGTCCAGGCCAATGCCAGACATCTGAAGGCCGGTCACAATAGTGCTTTCTATAATCGTGTCCAGGTCTCACGATATACCGGTTTTTCCGGAATCAATGCTTCTTTCCTAAAGCATTTTCTGGCCAATGATTATGAGTATGCTCTCTGGACCCTGTTTCCTTATACTTCGCTTTCGAAAATAGGTGAGGGAAAAATCTATGAGGCGCTTAAGGATTATGAAGGGGAGTCCTATCCCCTCAGTGCCTATCTGGAATATCTGGCGATTCCTGAAGATAAAGACGGAAATAGGCAATCTCTTGGTTTGCATGTATTTGTGGATAAGTATGCAGGCAAGGCCATATCGATGTGGGCGAAGTGCGATATCCTGAGACTTCGCTTTTCCGCTATGGAAAAAGATAAGGTTTCAAGTGCTTCCTATGAGTCTTTCTGCAACGAATGTGAGGCGTTTGAGGAAGAACGCAAGGGATTCTGCGGCGATGAGGCTAAGGTTGTTTCGGAACTTGGTTATGTCAGGAATGTGCTGCTCCGCAATCTTACGGAAAAACTTATCGGGCTCGATGTCGAGAACGGAAAAATCATTGTAAGCCTTAAGAATTTGAAATCGGTGCGTCTTACGATGGGGCTTGCAGATGGAAAGGACTTTGTCATTGATAAGAAACTGGAGAATGATGCCCGCAGCTTCTATTTGCGGGATACATTGACGGTGGACATTCCGGAATTGAACGACGGCGACTATATGATTAATGCCGCTTCCGGCAAGGATATCAGCAATTATATCACTTATTCTTCATCGCGTATTTCTCTTGCATCCCGCATGGATTCCCGCGGAATATGTATATATGCCGCTGATTATCAGACAGGTGAACCTATATGCTCTGCTGACATTGACCTTAGGAAGAACGGTAAGTCAGTGCTGTCACGCAAGGGGTTTGCTTTCGATGGTTTTACGCCGCTTCCGGAAGAGATGGCAGCCAAGATGAAAGACGCTTATTATACGCTGGTGTGCAGTTATGTCGGCAAGGACGGATTCCTGAGGAGGAGTGAGGATATGTCGATTGGCAGGTGGAGTCCGGAAAAAGACTCGTCGAAGGCTGCGTCCAGGATGCAGAGGCGCGGCGAAATCTTCACCGACCGTGTCGCGTATAATCCAGGAGATACCGTCGATTTCAAGGCGCTCATATATTTCACCGACGGAATCAATGTCGCCAAGGTCTCACCTGCCGGCGCAAAGTATAAGGTGGTTCTTGTCAATGCCGAAGGACGTGACGTGGAGTCTGTCGATCTGACTACCAATGAGTTCGGGTCAATGTCAGGGTGGTTTGTCCTTCCGAAGGGCGAGCGTAACGGTGATTTTACCATCCGCGTCGTTACGGATTCGGAAACGGCGGTTTCAAAGTCAATCCGTGTAGATGAGTTCGTTCTTCCTACGTTTGACGTGACATTTGATGACATTGACAAGCAATATTTTCCTGGTGACGAAGTTGTTGTGACTGGAAAGGTTACGAGTTATTCCGGTCATCCTGTCGCATCCGGCAAGGCTGTTTATGAAGTCGGAACTTATTGGAACAACGTCGGTTCCGGGCCTCTGGAAATTGGTCCGGACGGAGCGTTCATGATTAAATTCAATGCTGAGGATGAGGATTACCGTATTCTCTATAAAGTTTCCGTAAGGATTACAGATGATACTGGAGAGACCCACGAATACAACAGGCCAGTATATGTGTCCGGCAGTATGAATGTCAATGCGGAACTTGTCAATGCTGCCGATGGAAATCTGGAACTCATTGAAAAGCAGGCTCCTGTTGCCTCTCCTTGGGCTCGCAGACCTCAATATGAACAGGCGGTCATTCTCAAGGAAGATGTCGCTTCCGTCAGATTCGCTTTGAATTCGACTGATGGTGCTCCGGCTCCCGGGCGGATATCGTATGATATCATGAATGAGTCCGGAAAACTGGTCTTCAGGGCGGAAGCCAAGTCGGGAACGACGGAAAGCATTGATGTAAAATCTTTTGCATCAGGCCTTTATACGCTGAAGGCGTATGCTTCGGCGAAGAGCTCTTCCGGGAGGGAGTATAAGGATTCTACTACCGTGAAGGTGCTTCTGGTCCGTGAAGGAGACGATGTTCTGGATGCTCCGGTGCGGAATCTGGCTGTCCCTGTTACAACTGAGGTCCGTGAGGGCGGACGGGCTGAACTTCTGTTCGGTGCTTCGGACGGTGCTCCGGTATGGGCTTTGGCAGAGGTCTTCGATGATAAGGCCGGTCTGTTTGAGACAAGGATGGTAACGCTTTCGGGTGTTCGAAATGGGGCCGGTTCGCTGAAAAAGCTTTCTTTCGAGTACAAGAAGGAATATCCTGATGCCATCCGTGTCCAGATTTTCTATTTCAAGGATTCCAAGAGCGTGTCATGCGATTTTGAATATCATCGTGTATATTCGGAGCGTGAACTTCCGCTTTCGTTCTCTTCTTTCGAGGACAGGACATGGCCGGGTTCTTCTTATACGTTCACTGTCAAGACGTTGCCAGGTGTGGAGTGCCTTGCTGCCGTGTATGACAAGAGCAGCGAAACCATCAGGCGGAATTATTGGAGGACATTCGAACTGCCAAGGCCCGGCACTCGTGTCGTGTATGTCAATGCCTGTCCGGGAAGTGTGAGCGGCGGTTCTCCGTTCGACGGGGATCTTGTTCTCGATGAGGAACCTGTCGTGGCTTATGGGATTTCTCCGAAGAGGTTCAAGACTCGTGCGGCAATGTCTCCGGTCATGGCGAACCTTTCTGTAGAGAGTGCTGCGATGGAGGACAAGATGGATGCGGGGGAGTCTCAGGAATCATCCGGCGACTCTCCTGCCATGCCTGATGTCCGTTCGGAATTCGCTAACACATTGACATTCCAGCCTTTCCTCAGGTCCGACGACAAGGGCGAGATTTCTTTTGCTTTCAATACTTCGGATAAGTTGTCCACTTACGTCGTGGCGCTTTACGCTCATGACGCCAAGATGGCCAATGCGGTTCTCCGCCGGGAGATGATGGTCACTATTCCATTGAAAGTCAATGTTGTGGAGCCGAAGTATCTCTACGAGACCGACAAGTGGAATCTTTCTGCTGCAGTCTCGTCTGTCGTGGAGCATGACATCAGGGGAACATTGACCCTCCGTCTTTTCGACGGCAAGGATTACGAGGCGTTGAAGTCTGCAGGGACTGCCCCTCTTCTCGTCAGGTCCAAGAGGGTTACGGTTCCTGCAGGGAAGTCTGTCAATGCCATGTTTGAGGTCTCTGTACCTGAGTTGGGAATAGATGGTAAACTGCCTGAGAATCTTGGGGTTAGCCTGGTCTTTGTCGCAGACAAGGGCGAAGATGTCGCCTTCTCGGACGGACTGTTCGTAAGTATCCCAGTTCTTGCAGCCAGACAGCGGATTACAGAAAGCCATTCGGCCGTCCTTCTTGCAGGTATGGATAAGGAGGCCGTGACAGCAAGGCTTCGAAATGAGTTTGTCAACGGCTCCGGCAATGATGCGGAGGTCAATGTCATCAGTATCATTGACATGATCCGTGATGCTGTTACTTCCAAGGTGGAGCCGGAAGGCAAGGATGTGCTTTCTCTTTCTGAGGCGATGTATGTCCGCGAACTTTCATATAGTCTCAAGGCATTGGCCCGTACCGAGCCTGTGGCTCAAGACGGCATGTCAGACGGGGAGTTGTTCTCCAAGGTTTTTGCCTGCCATAATGCTGATGGCGGTTTCGCCTGGTTCGAGGGCATGAACTCTTCTCCGGTAATCACTGCAGTTTTGCTTGAGCGCTTTGCAAAGATGGTTGCGGGCGGTTATCTCGACGGAACTGCCTCCGTGGCTTCCGATGCGGCTTCGTGTGCTGATGTCAATGCTGTCCTGTCTTCTGCCGTGCGTTATTTGGATAAGAACCAATTCGCTTCCGCCGGATGTCCGTTCTGGTGCGGCGGAATTTCGGATGAACAATATATGTATGTCAGGTCAATGTTCCCTTCTGTTCCTTTCAATGTCAAGTTGCCGGCAGGCAAGGATGTGCAGGAGCGCTACGCGGCTTTCCGCAAGGCTGCCAAAGCGTATCTCGTGCCTGATGCAGCACGCGGACTGAATGGTTATATCTTGGCTAAGGTACGCAGAATCAGTATCTTGCGTAATCTGGCTTCGTCTAAGGACGGGTTGGCTCTGGCCAAGTCCTGGGGTCTTGGCTTCAAGGTAGACAAGAAGTTGGTCAGGTCTGTCAATGCCGACGTAGTTTCTCTGCTCGAATATGCTGTGGACCACAAGAATGGCGGCGTGTATTATCCTAATCTTGTGATGCCGTTCAGGGGACTTCTCGAGAGTGAGGCTTATGCCCATTCGATGGTCTGCGATTTGCTTTCCGGCTATGTGGCTGATGCTTCTGTCAATGCTGCTTCTTTCGGATGCAAGCCTCTTTCTTCCAATGATAATGTCAATGTCTCCGAGGCTCTTCGTGTGGCTGACGGCATCCGTCTCTGGCTCATGCTCCAGAAGGAGACCCAGCACTGGGATTCCGACCCGGCATTTGTGGATGCTGTCAATTCAGTCATGAACGGCAGCCCTGCATTGAAATCCACCAGTGTCATTGTCCTGTCAATGTCAAATTCAGTTGATTTTTCTTCGGTCAAGGCTTCCGGCAATGGTTTCTCGGTCAGCAGGCGTTTCTTCCGTGAAGTTGTTTCCGCTTCCGGCGACTATGTCCGTAAGGAAATTTCTTCAGGAGAATTGCTCCATGTAGGTGACAAGATTATAGCCGAGTATTCTATCCATAATGATGAGAACCGCAGTTTTGTACGTCTCACTGTCCCTCGTGAGGCATCTCTCCGTCCTTCTAATCAGTTGTCCGGCACTTACGGCTGGTGGATGAGTCCTCTCCGTGTCAATGGCTGGTATTCTGTTGTGCCTCAGGGTTATAGAAATGTCAAGAGTGCTCAGACAGAGTATTGGTTCGATTCTTATCCGGAGGAGAATACGACAATAACCGAGGAGTTCTTCGTCACCCAGTCCGGCAAGTTCTCAGCCCCGGTTCCGGTCATCGAATCCCTCTACGCCCCTCACTACAGGGCCAACGGTGCCTTCGGCGGTGTGCTTGTTTCTGAGTGAATTTTTTGTGCGAAGTGCTAAAAACATCACAAAAAGTTTGCAGATTAGAAAAATAGTAGTACCTTTGCATTCCCGATTTGAAAACGGGATGCTTGGGAGCATAGCTCAGTTGGTTCAGAGCGTCTGCCTTACAAGCAGAGGGTCGGGGGTTCGACTCCCTCTGCTCCCACTGGAAAGGACAGTTGAAAAGCTGTCCTTTTTTCGTATCAGTTTCTGAAAACGTTTTACTATATTTATAAGAAATTGTCTTTTATCTTCTATTGCAGATATTCGTAATAGTCTGCTATTCTGAGTGGCGATATCCCTGAATCTTATTCCATTTGCCGCGGGTGAAGTCAGGCACGAGGACAGGTTTGCTGCCATTCTCGATGGAAGCGGCGGACAGGTCACCGATGCAGGACCACTCGGCGGCATCATAAACATCCATGTCGAGCGGCTTGCCGTTTCTGAGGCACCATACCAGACGGTAATCCATGATGAAATCCATGCCGCCATGTCCGCCTATTGACTTGGCCTTCTCCTCGATATCCTTGACAATAGGACTCTGATACTTCTTCAGGAGTTCCTTATATATCTCATCTGAAACGAAAGTATGTGCTGAAAGGTTCTCGTAATTCACATCGCCGTTAATCTGCTCAGGTTTGAACGCGAATCCCGGACGAGGATACTTTTCCGCATATCCTTTCGTTCCGACGACCTGGTACATCCTGTCATATGGACGCGGAGTATAGACATTGTGCTGAAGAAGGATGGTCTTGCCTTTGGCGGTATGAATCATTGTGGAAGTCTGGTCGCCATTCGCGAATGTCTCAGCTCCCATGTTCTTCTTGGCTATTTCTAGACCGACAACCGAAATGGTGGCCATTGAAACTAGATAGTCCATCCTGTCACCGCGGTGTATGTCAAGTACCTGACAGTCAGGTCCCAAACCATGGGTGGCATAAACATCGCCTGCATGTGCCTGGTCAAATGCCAGACGCCAGTTATCGTGATATTTGTCCCAAAAATCCGAAAGATTATGAATGTAAGAGCCTTCCGTATGGAGTACCTCGCCGAACAGTCCCTGCTGAACCATATTGAGTGTTGTAAGTTCATAGAAATCATACACGCAGTTTTCCAACATCATGCAATGCCTGCGTGTCTGCTCGGACACATCGACCAGCTGCCAGCATTCAGCCACGGAAGTTGCAGCAGGCACCTCCACAGCGACGTGTTTTCCATGCTGCATCGCGTACACTGACATTTCTACATGGCTGTCCCATGGGGTGCAGATATACACGAGATCGATGTCGTCACGTTCGCAGAGCCTCTTCCAACTTTCTTCTCCGAAATATTCGGCAGCAGCAGGCTTTCCGGCGCTTTTCAGAATATCCTGTGACTTCTTTACGCGGTCTTCCTCCAGGTCGCAAAGCGCTACTGTACGGGTTCCGTCTATATGGGTGAAACGAGACACGGCACTCGGTCCCCTCATACCCAGTCCGATGAAACCGATTCTTACAGTGTCAATCGGATCCGCCGCAAATTGTAGCATATCTTGCTGACCAGCAGCCGGCTCAGGCTCATTGAACACAATGACTCCATCCTTGATCTTGTAATTTTTCCCATCCTTACCGCAGTCTCCGTAGCACCCGGACAATATTGCTGCCGCCAGAACTGTCAATGCCAAAAGTTTGTGTTTCATAATTATCTGATTGTTTGATTATTCTTCTAAATTAAGAAAAAATCACCGAAAAATCGTAATTATTGTGCTTGAAGGCATGATAAATTAAAAAAGCCACCGGAAGGAATTCGGTGGCCGTACCTGGCGCTTGTGTGAGGTTTACCAAACAATCACGCAAATATGGCGTCAAGATCTTTCGATATATTTTGAAGTCCATTGCGGATACGATCCTCTTGGGCCTTCCTTGGTTTTGTTCCGTGAGCATAAGCCCAAAGCTGTTTTTGAGAAATGCCAGTAACTTTCTCAAGAGTCGCAAGAGAAAACCAACCTTTGCGGAGATAAAAGTCCATAAGGCTCAACGCATCAACTGTATAAGTAATAGTGAACTCGCCATCCAAAAACTCCGGATATTTAAAGCCTTCCTCTTTGGCCGTAGCCTTATAGATTTCCATCTGCTGAAGCATATCAGCCTTGGCCTCTTCAATGGTATCCCCCATTCCGGAGAAAATTTCGTTCTTGCAGTAGACTGAGTATGTTCCGTCTACTGCCCTCTCAATAATTGCTGAAATCTGTTTCATGTGTTTCTATGTTTTGGAGGAAAGGGACTTTATTTAAGCCCCATCTCCTTGCTTATCTTGTTTACAATTCCCTTTCCCATTTCTTTGGATCCATGGTAAGGAACAGGGTAAGTTCTGGATCCTTTCTTGTAGATTACGTGGCTGCCTGATTTCCTCAGGTATGTCCAGCCGTTTCGCTCTACCAATCTGTGAAATTCATCAGACTTCATATTGCGTATTGTTTGGTACTGCAAAAATAGCAATATTTCTATTATATTCAAAATTATATAATGGAATATTTGCTATTATTCCTATTATTTCAGCACAATCACTCCGATGTTCACAACTTAAGTTGTGATTTGCTTTCAGATTCTTTAACTTTACGGATATGCACAACACTCGAACTTGAAAATATAATATTATGCGAAAACTTATTATAACACTATTCACTCTCCTTGCTTCACTTGCCTGCTTTGCGCAGAATGATAATGACTATAATTTCGTCGTCAAGGACGGCACGATTATATGGCAGCGAGTGTTCCATGACTCCAGAGGTTTCACTGAAATATGCGACGCCGTGAAAGCTTCAGAGGCGTTTGAGAAGGTTGTCATAAACAACAGCGACATTGCCGGCTCGATGATTCCGGTGCGGCCGGACATAAAAGGGGCCGGCTACGGCGACATGTCTGCGACCTACCTCGTGTCTAATTCGAACCTTGCAGGGAAATTTGTCCTGCAGTGGAAGGAGGGCAGATATAGAGTGACGCTGATGGACATTGAATTCATAGGGACTGGTTTGGCTGGCATGTCGATAGGTGGGATATTTGCTTCTGGCATTGTGCCTGGCGAAAAGACCAGCATCGACACCTTCCTTCGCAAGAACGGCAAGATGAAGGAGACCTTCTTCTCCTCTAACACAGCCGAAATCCTTGATTTTTATGCTGAAGCAGAAGAAGGTTGTCGTGCTGGATTCAGATTTTTAGATGTTTGACCAGTCAAAGAGGCTCAGGACCTTCTCGTTAGCCTTCCACATTACCTCCCAGTCTTTTGTGATACATATGTCAGTCACGCGCATACTGCTCCCGATATGACAGAGACAATCGTTGATTACAGCCTTGTCTATACCAGCCGAATATGCGAGCGTGGCCCAGGTGTGCCTTGCAATATGGAATGTCAGAGGCTCTAGTTGTGATTTGCTTTCAGATTTTTTAACTTTACGGATATACACAACCCGAAGCTGTATATGTAATTAATACTTAATAAGTTAGGCTGTGTTATCCAATAAAAAAATCCGGCGATATTTTCGTCGGATTTTTTCATTATGTATCTGTTTTTCGGATCCTATAAATCATATAGCACTGGTTCGTGGGGGAGACTGTCTGAAAAGTCAAACATTCCTCAGTGAGAATCGAAAATCCGCTTTTGGCCTTGTATAGGTGTACGGAGTATTTTGGTCTCGCGAGGACTTTTAGGACAGCCTGGGGGGGTAACCACATGTATTATGTATGTTTCTGCGGTAATTTTTATGAAAAATTGTGTCTTGTAGGTGTTGAACTGACCAATATTGGGAAAACTTCACTACCGCTTCGGCTTTTCAGATGTGTGCGATAGTAAGTGACAAGCTTATAACTCTGGATGTTAAGTTGGTATAGATTTCGACCCTCTTGGCAGGCGTTAGTTTTGGATATATGCTGATAAAGTGTTATGTATCAATGCTTTACTATTTATATGCGGCTCTGCGAATCTGTCAAGACCACCTTTCATACCGGCCTCTTGACATCCGTTAAATTAACTAACCTACTGATTGTTAGTTGATTGCGCTAGAGCCACGTTGTCAAGAGGGTCGAAAATTTCGTTATTATGGCGGCAGATATCTAGAAAGTTTTAATAGTAGGCAGATTGCTCGTCAAGACACGGGTCGTACCGTTCCGCAGGTTCCTGTCAGCAGTCGCATACAGGGGGAATTGCGTAACGTGAAAAAATAACCTGTCTCAGATTAGGAGAATATTTTCGAGGATAGATCTATTTTCGAAGAAGGAGTGTGCCGGTGGCACATGACTGATGAGAAAACAGATATAGACCTAAAAGATTCCTAAAGATGAGGCAGGTTGTTTTTTGAAGGTTACTTAGTTTCGTATTCCAGAACTTTTATCGTAAATTGCGCCGGTTTTATAACGGACAACACATCAATGAAATTCATCGGAAACCTTCTTTGGCTCATTTTGGGCGGGCTACTGGTCTCGGTCTGCTATTTCATCGCCGGACTCCTGTACTGCGTTACCATTATCGGAATCCCATTCGGCTACCAATTATGGAAGTTCGGAGTGTTCTCCTTATGGCCGTTCGGGACAGAGGTCGTGGACGGAAACAATGCCGGGGGCTGTCTCAGCATATTCATGAATATACTTTGGATTCTGCTCGGCTGGTGGGAAATCGCAGCTGCGCACCTTGTCTGCGGACTTATCTGTTGCATAACCATCATCGGAATTCCATTCGGACTACAGCACTTCAAGATTGCACTTCTCTCCCTGACACCATTTGGCAAGACCTTCCAGTCGTGACCGTGAAATCCAGGTGATTCCGGAATTATTTTCCATACCGGAATCCGATTCCGTGATTGTCCACGCTTATAGGCATTCTCGACTATCCAAGGAAACCATCCCCAAAAACGACCATCCCCTGAAAACAAACATGTCCGGAAAACCGACGTGGTTCCCCGACATGTTGACAAATCTGAATCAAATCCTGCATAAGCAGGTTCACCAGACTACTACTCGATATATAGTCCCTCACGCGAGAGCTGCTTATCCAGATTTGCCACACCAAGTGCGACAATAGCAGTTACAGTGGCTGTATGCTCCTGATACTCAGGAATATTCTTCGTATAAAGGTCACGTTCAGTATGCCAGATTTCATCATAACTGAAATCATAGCCCTTGATGTCATCCGTTACGAAGCCAAGAGTCGGAACACCTTCTACTGCAAATACTGACATCTGTTCCGCCATACTCCGTAGGGCGCTTGCGAGGCTCACGAATCCTGATCTCGAACGGATAATCCGGACGAATCTGCTTGACAGGAGCGGTAATCTTTACGAAGTCATCGTACATGGCCTTGGGAACATACATGCCTACAGGTGGCTCCGGACCGCCGTCGCGGTTGAACATATTGGAAATCTTGCCCAATTTGTCAGAATGAGTCTTTACCCATGCCTGAGCACCCAATTGACAGAACTCCTCTCCGGCAAAAGCCACGAACAGGATAGTTCTCTTAGGCTTGGCGCCGGCCTTCATCAGCATACGTGCGGCTTCCATCATCGGACCGATGCCGGTACCGCAGTCAATACCTCCTGTCGCTACATCATAAGCATCCAGATGACCGCTCACGATAACATACTCGTCAGGATACTTGCTGCCCTTGATAGATGCTATCACATTGTGATATTTGATTGGGCCCAGCTTAAAGTGGTTGCGGATATCGAACTCCAACTCAAAAGTGCGACGTTCCTCTACCATCTGCTTGATGATAGCAAACTGGTGCTCATCCAATTTGATGTCCGGAACCTCTGGAATATTATCGAAGGTAGTGTTAGGATTCTCTACCAGTCTGCGGTCATAGAGCGCACGCAACGGAACTGGAGCGGACTGGATGAAACCGAGAACTCCTGCCTCGCACATTTCTCTGTAATACAAGCCTGGCTGTTCTTTAAGTTTCAAGTACTCCTTATGTTCTCCGGTCTTTCGGTTATGTGCCCAGATCTCTTCGTTCTTTTTAAGAATCTCTCTGTTCTCTTCCTTGATCTTGCTGCGAAGTGAATCGCCAGCGGCTGAGTGGTCAATAGGGAAACCTCTGCTGGTTCCGGAAATCAGTACCCATGCACCTTTCAGACGTCCTTTCATTTGTGCGAATTCCTCATCAGTACGAGGCTCAATCAGCACGTGGCCACGCTGAACGCCCTTTGTTCCGGAAGTGTATGAAGGAGTCACGAAATGCAGCGGCATGCTGTTTTCACCTATCAGGCGACCGAACCACGGACCTCTGTTAAAACCTACAGGGATTGATCCAGCATCCTCCAGCTTGACGTCAAGGCCCCAACTTTTGCATTCATTCCGCTGCATTCTCGAATGCATCCGAACCTATCGGACGACCTCCGAAACGATTGGTCAGAATGTCAATCTGATGCATTACCTGATTGTCCGTTTTGCCAATCTCGATGATTTTCTTGACTACGGCATCTTGCGCAAATGCAGGAGTACCGTTAGTCAGAAATGCGAGAGCAGCACAAATCATTAGAATTTTTCTCATAATAGTTAGCTCTGTTTTGATTTGATTATCAGTAATTATGTGTGTGCATGGCAATGTTTAGAAATTATCTTGAAATGATTGAATGGTTGTTTGAGGTAAAATTCCTTCATCTTCTTCCCGGGTTTTCAGGTCAGATAGGCCCAGTTATCTTCCAGGAACCCTCGGTTGAATCTGAAGTTTGCCCACTCAAACCTTCTGTGAATAATTTCAAAACAGTTTCTTAGGCTCTATTTTTAATTATTATTTGCTTTCCTGTGTATAGAAAAGGATTAGTTTAGCGAGTGATCTGCGGCACACAGGACAGAATCCCGCGGCCTCGTTAGTACGCATGCGGCAATTGTCAGCTGGACGATAAATGCCTTTCATAAGGTATCCGCCACCCTCATAGACACCGATGCGGTCTATAGCTTCCTGAGAGTTATCCAGTTCTGAGACTTTCAGGTGGCTTCCCGGAGTCGGTATAGTACATCCCTCAGGGAGAATGTCCTTCCATTTGCTGTCGAAATCGACCAATGTCGTGAGGTTCGGCTCCCAAGGCTCCACGCCAATGTCATAACTGGAGTCAAGTGCGTCAGCATATTCATAGAAATACTCGTCAGCCAGACCTCCGAAACTATGACCGAATTCATGGACTACAACAGGACGGAACTGGCTGTGATGCGCCGTTGTGAGGGTATATGAATTGTAGATTCCTCCACCTCCGTAAGTATCTGTGTTCGCGAGGATTATGATATGTTCATATGGAATGCCCGTCAGCTGGTCATGAATGTCGTGGACATTCTCGCTTGTAAGATATCTGTCAGAATAGAAAGTCGAAAAGTGCGAACTCAATGCCGTATTTCTCCATTGGCCTTTAAGAGGCTCGGAAACGCCTGAATCCTTCGAAACTGACTCTACGGCTATTATGTTCAGATAATCCTTCATCTTGGAGAATGGTTCCGCGGAAAGAAGCGCGTCGCACGCCGCCTGCGCATCCTTGCGGAATGTTTTCATATCCTTTGCCGAATATCCCTCAGCCATTACCACCACGTCAATGCAGTCTTTGCTATCGCCTCCTTTATGAAGGTAACTCCAGCGGGCATCGGAAACGGGGGCCCTGCGGACCAGAATGTCAGACGGGTCGAAAATGAAATCATGCCCGGCAGCCACTTCTCCCTTATTATTGAAAAGTCTCAGAGAAATCTCGACCTTGCGTTTCGGCATCGGCACGAGAACCGTGTGCTCAAATGACCTTGCCCGATGCTTTGCCTCATCAGTCGTCAGCCATTCATTGAAAAGTGAAGAAAATGACCAGGCATAGAGGCGGGCGCCGGTTTCGGCATCCTTCATCAGGAACTCTCCATTTCCGCGGAGCGGCATCCTGTCGAGATTGACTCTCCTGCCGTACCATCCGTCGGAGGACTCCAGGCAGTCGAGACTCAATGACTGGCAGGCAGCATCCCCGCTGAAACAATAATCGACGCGCAGAGTTGCGTCTGCAAAATTGTCGGAAAAACTCACCTGAGCCAGGGCCTGAGGGCAAGACATACCCGCAGAAACGGCAATGATGAGGACTGTCAATGTCTTAAGAAAGTGATTTCTGGTCATTTTGTGTGAATTTTATTATAATGGAACTCTTAACTTGCTGCCATTTCCGTGCCACAATCTAAAACATTTCAGATAATCGTCCGCATTCAGGGTAAAATCCCAGTTGACATTGATATGAAAAATTTGCTGCTGGCATTGATTCCCTTTATCTTTGTCTTCGCGAATTCCGGACTGAATTTGCCGTAACATTGACAATAGCTATTGTAGCAGAAATATACATAATTATGGAAAGGTCTTCCACTCATCTGAAGAAACTTAAATCTGTTTTTCCGAAACTCGAATGGGAACTCACTGAAAGGCAGTGGGTGCTTTTGAGTTATATAGCATTGACAGATTCATGTGAATATGAAACACGAACATTGAGATCAAAGCTTAAATTGTGGTACCCGACAAACGAAGAACTTAGGGCTGACTTGGACGTTCTTGTGAAAAACCATTATGTGAAATGGACTCCAACGTGGGGCGACAGAATATATGAGGTGGATTGTTTCTACTATATGAAGGTGGCACTCAATGCTTTGCTGTATTATCCGAACCTTCCGAAATATGACCATTCTGGTTCGACATCACGCTATGACTTTGTCCAGTCCATTTACAATGATGACACAGAGAAGCTTGACAGTATGTTTTCTTTCCAGTTCTGGCTGATGGCAGAATGTGCAAACGACCTGATTCCTGTCATGTTCGATGAGGCCTTCAGTGCGATATTCGAGAGGGTACCGCGGGAAGAACTCGCGAGTTTCTTCAGTTTTGCATTGCTCTCTAATGAAGCCAATGGCACTATTGACAAAAGTTTTCTGGACAGGGCGGAAAAATTCATAAAGTATTATTTCGATGGGGATGAGAGAAAATTGATGAGTGAAGTCAATGCTTACAGATGGTTTGCGGAAGGGATCTGGACGGATTCTCTCGTTGCTGACAGTTCCCGTGAGCCTGTTGCGGCATCAGCATGTGCGGTCAGGCTTTTGTACAAAGGAGATTACAAAATAGCAATTGACCTTTTTGAACGTGCTCTCAAGCTGGAAAAGAATCGGGACACGAGATTGAAGTCGAAGAATTACCTGACTTCGCCGCTCATGACATACTTTCTGATATCTGCATATATTCTGGAAGGCAGCGAAAAATATCAGAAGAAACTTACTTCATTTTTGAATAAAAAGGCGGATCCGGTCCAGTTCGGAGCTGCAATATATCTCGCGCAAAAGTCGTTGGGATATGACGAAATGCGTATATCGGACGTGATTCCGTCTGTTGAAGACATGTTGCGCGAGACCTTGGAACTGTATTCCGGATTCGCGAGTCGTTTCGGGTCAAGTCTTGTCAAAGAAAAAGTGGAAGTGCCGGCTCCATTGATGGCGGTAGTCAGATATGAGACAGGCGTCGGGCTTGGCGAAGAAGAAAGACTTTCTTTGGAAAACTTGTTCGGAGGTTCACCGATAATGTCCAGAATGCACTTCAAGCAGCCGTGGGAACATGATTTGGCGGTTCTTGAAAATCTCATTGACGGCAGTCGTGACCAAAAGACGGAGGACAAGAAATCCGGCCGTCTCATCTATGTTGCTGACAAGCAAGGCCAAGTTACGATTAAAGAACAGGGAATACTCAAAAGCGGCAGGTGGACCGCAGGTAAGGCAGTTGCCATATCATCTTTGTTGACAGGGTTTTACGGAAGTGTCTGTGATGAATATGACAGCCGTGTCATTGAAAGGCTCCGTTCACGTCTGATAATGAATGACGCCTATCTTTTCCCTGCGTTGGTTGGCTGCGACAGAGTGTTTTACCATAGCTATGATGAGGATAACAGGATTACTGTCAATGAGGAAACGCCGTTCATAACATTGGAAAAGGATAAGAAGCAAAAGATGTTCGTATTCGGAACCAATGTCCCTAAAATGCGTTATTACGATGAATTCATGATGGAATCCGTCATGAAAATCAATACTCGCACGTATAATGTCATTCGCCTGAATCTGGTTCAGAAACAGTTCCTGGACAAACTATTTGCCACTAACGCCACATTCCCTGAAAATGCCGAAAGTACTTTACAGGGCATGGTTCCCAGGATTGAAAAAATCATCGAAGTGCATTCTGAATATTTCCGATCTGCCTCTATCGTTGAGGATAAGGATGGCAATCCGATGATTTATATCCGCGTCATTCCCAAACCTGCCTCATTTGCATTGACCTTATACACAAGGCCTCTGGATGGAGGAAAGATCACTTTTAGGCCGGGCTTGGGCGAACATTCCTTCTACGATGCTTCCGACGGAAAGCGGTGGCATGTGAATAGGGATATCAAGACTGAGCGCGCAAATTTCAAGACTTTGTCCGGAAGAATTGATTTTGAAAGCATGGATTTCGACGAGGAATATTATCTGCCGTCGATTCCGCAGATGCTGGAAATACTCGGACAGACCAGGGAACTGGCGAATATCTGCACGCTGGAATGGCCTGAAGGCAAACAACTCAAGGTCCTAGGAAGACTTGAGCAATCGGCCATAAATATCCATGTGAAATCCAATGAAAACTGGTTTGAAATAGAGGGCGAGGCCAATGCCGGAGACCACCAATTCACGCTGGAGCAGATTATGGCTGCGCTTTCGGCGGGAGGATATTCTGATGGATACCTGAAAATGGGTGAGGATGAATATGTTGCCTTGTCAGACTCTCTTGCCAAGTATATGAAACGACTCGAATCGCTCGGGCAGTCGCAGAAAGGAAAGGAGCGGGTTTCAGTGTTCCAGGCCGGTCTCCTCGCGGATTTGGTGAAGAAGAGCGGTGTCAATGCTGCTGTGGACAAGGATTATAAGAATGCTGTTGAACGGATGAAGGCTGCGGAAAAATTTGTTCCTGCGGTTCCGGATGGCCTCAAGGCGGACCTTCGCGATTACCAGCTGGATGGATACAAATGGATGTCCAGACTCGATTATTGGGGTGCCGGAGCATGTCTGGCTGACGATATGGGCCTCGGAAAGACTGTCCAAACCATAGCGTTCCTGTTGTCGAAAGCTGCAGAAGGGCCGTCACTTGTGGTTGCGCCCGCATCAGTTGTCATGAACTGGCAGCGGGAACTTGCCAAGTTTGCTCCGACACTGCATCCTGTGATTTTCAATGAGGCTGACGACCGTTCAGCAACGCTCAGTTCTGCCGGGGCCTATGACATCGTTATCACGACTTACGGACTTTTGACAAAAGAACAGGAGACCTTTTCGGAAATTAGCTGGAATGTTGCATGTCTTGACGAGGCCCATACAATCAAGAACAGGGATACGAAGATGTCTGCCGCTGCGATGTCGCTTCACGCCAGGAGCCGTATCATATTGACAGGTACGCCGGTACAGAATTATCTGGGCGAACTCTGGAACCTTTATCAATTCATCAATCCGGGACTGCTCGGCACGTTTGATCAGTTCTCGGCGAAATTCATAACTCCGATAGAAAATGGCGATGATGAGCGTCGTGCCCAGTTGAAACGTATAATCCAGCCGTTTATCCTCAGGAGAACGAAGGGAGAGGTGGTGGAAGAACTGCCTGACAAGACCGAAATCACGCGTCTGGTAGAGCTGTCGCCGGCAGAATTCGTCGCGTACGAGACAATGCGGGAAGACGCGAAATCCAAGCTCGAGTCTGAGGGTAAGGTCAATGTCAATGCGCTTGCAGCGATTACGAAACTTCGTGAGGCAGCTTGCGCAATGCCTCTTGTGCGAAAGGGATGGAAGGAGACGCCGACCAAGATATCTGCACTGATGGAACTGGTGCAGGAAATTATTTCCGGAGGAAACAGTGTGCTGATATTCAGTCAATTCACCAGTTTCCTGAGCATTGTCTCCAATGATTTGAAGTCATCAGGAATTGAACATTTCTATCTGAACGGAAGTACACCGTTAAAGCGGAGGCAGGTGATGGTCAATGACTTTCAGCATGGAGCCTGTCCTGTTTTCCTTATCAGTCTCAAGGCTGGCGGTCTGGGACTGAATCTGACAGGTGCTAACTATGTCATCCATCTGGACCCGTGGTGGAATCCAGCCATAGAACAACAAGCCACAGACCGCGCTTACCGCATAGGGCAACAGCAGAATGTGACTGTATATCATCTTATTTCCAAGGGTACTATCGAGGAGAAGATTCTCCGTCTGCACAAGGTGAAACAGAATCTTGCAGATTCCATTTTGGAGGGAACTTCGCAAAGTCATGCCATTACCTTGGAAGAGTTGCGTGAGTTAGTGAATTCCTAGTCGAGATTCGTGAATATGAACGGGAGCACGTCATCCACTTTCTCGAATTTGAGGATTACGTCGCTTCCGTAGAGCAGAACGCTCATGTTCTGTCCGGCAACTTTCTGATATTCAGCCATTACCTGACGGCATGCGCCACATGGCGCGGTAATTCCGCGGTTCAGTTTGCCGTTCTGGGCGCCGGTTATGGCTATGCTTCTCATCGGAGTCTGGGGATGATTCGCGTGTGCCGCGAACATGGCCGTCCTCTCAGCGCAAAGTCCTGACGGATAGGCGGAATTCTCCTGATTCGCTCCGAGCACTATGGTGCCGTCGGCAAGCCTCACTGCCGCACCGACATTGAAATTCGAATATGGCGCATAGGATCCTGTCAATGCCTTTTCCGCAGCCTCGCAGAGTTCCCTGTCCTGCGGCTCCAATTCATCCAGTGAACTGAATTCCTTATAGTTGATTTCGAGTGTTTTATTTGTCATAATATCAATGTCTTTGTTGTCAATCGTTTCAAAGATAGGAATTTTGCGTTTCAAAATGAAAATTTTCCGCGTGCATTTATTCGGAATCTGATTATCTTTGCATGTTTTGAATGTTTTTTGAAGCCGGTTGTGGGTATTTTTCAGATGGTCGGCGACAAAGCGACTGTAGATTGTCATTGATATGGGTAAGAAAGTTTGCATCGGTCTTTCCGGAGGTGTTGATTCAAGTGTGGCTGCTCTGCTTTTGAAGCAGCAGGGTTATGACGTATTTGCCATGTTCATGCAGAACTGGCATGATACGGAGGGTACTTTGCATGGAGACTGCGAGTGGGAAGAAGACAGGTTCGTGGCCGAGATGGTCGCAAGGAAAATCGGTATCCCGTTCTATTTCATTGACTTGAGTAATGAATATCGTCAGCGCGTGGTCGATTACATGTTCGACGAATATTCCAAGGGCAGGACTCCGAACCCTGATGTGCTCTGCAATCGTGAGATCAAGTTCGATGCATTTCTGAAGGCTGCCAGGAAGATGGGTGCTGATCTGGTTGCGACAGGACATTATTGCCGCAAGGAACCTGCGCTCGGTCCTGACGGACAGCAGCTTATGCGTGACGGAAAACCTGTATGGAGAATTCTTGCGGGTTCGGACCCGAACAAGGACCAGAGTTATTTTCTCTGTCAATTGACTGAGGAGCAGCTTTCGATGGCGTTGTTCCCGATAGGGGACATTTGCAAGCCGGAGGTGCGCCGTCTTGCTGCGGAGGCTGATTTGCCGTCTGCTGAAAAGAAGGATTCGCAGGGAATCTGTTTTGTGGGAAAAGTCGATTTGCCGGTCTTCCTGCAGCAGAAATTGAAATCTGTCGAGGGGGATGTCGTCGAGGTTTACGATGCTTTTTTCAATGTTTCTCCTCAGTACCAGTTCATAGGGTCCACTCTGGCATCATTGATGGTTTCAGGCAGCGAGGATAATGTAAATCTCATAACTGATTATATTTCCGACGACAAGTCCGCCCATTCGGAAGCGGGATCTTTCGAAGGAGGATGTCGTGCCGAGTCGATATATGACTTCGACAAGGTCCGTGCCCTTTCTGATGAGGATTTCTTAAGACTTTCTGAGCCAGTGACTTATGATGGCATCAAGTTCGAGACTGAGACTTATCGTTCAGGAAAGCATCATATAAAGAAGACTCGTTACAAGGCCAATCCTTATGGAGCTGTCGTCGGACGTCATGAGGGGGCGCAGTTCTATACTATCGGACAGCGAAAGGGCCTGAATATCGGCGGTCACAAGGATTCGCTTTTCGTGATTTCCACTGACATTGACAAGAATATCATTTATGTGGGGGAGGGGCATCAGCACAAGGGCTTGTCGCGCAGTTGTCTTGTGGTGAGGCCGGACGAGATTCATTGGATTCGCGAGGATTTGCGGATGCTGCCGGGTGACATCAGACGTTACCGTGTCCGTATCCGTTATCGCCAGCCTCTCCAGGATGCACTTCTCGTCATGCGAGAGTCCGGTTTGTTCATTCTTTTCGAGACCCCTCAGCGTGGCATTACGCCTGGCCAGTTCGCCGTATGGTACGACCGTGACGAAATGCTAGGCTCCGGAGTAATCTAGTCTCAGGCCTCCCCCCCCAGGCTGTCCTAAAAGTCCTCGCGAGACCAAAAGACTCCGTACACCTATACAAGGCCAAAAGCGGATTTTCGATTCTCACTGAGGAATGTTTGACTTTTCAGACAGTCTCCCCCAGGATGCTCAAGATGAGTTTTTATTGTCTCCTGTTGTCGTTTTTCAGTTTTCGCATCAGGAAGAAGACCAGGTTCTGAGCCTTTCTGCTTGGGAGTATCCACAGCCAGGCGGTCAGACCGGCGCAGACCAGTCCCTGGATATTGCCCAGCAGACTTGAACCGACAAAAATCTCTGAGATGAAAGTCAGCAGAAACATCAGCATTACGGCTCCGCGCAGGATGGTGCTCCTGTTGCCCTCCTTGAAAGATGCCGCGTAACGATAAATGGTCTTTCCTTCCTTTACGGTCTCGCCTGCACTCTCCAGATGGCATGAAATGTAACGCCTCCTCCAGACGGAAGACCAGTCCAGAAACAAATCGCAATCTCCTGTGGAATCCGGTAATATGGTTTCGCTCAATTCGCTGGGCCTCAGCACCTTGCCGTAAACTTCCAACTCGGCCTTTACCTGGCCAAGTGTGTTTCCATAGTTTTCCTCTGTCTCGAAAAGAGTCATTCCTGCGTCCATCATCTGGACTTTAGTATCAAATTGTTTCATGTTACTAAATTTTCACAATCCCTACAAAATTAATAATTTTGCCTGAGTAAGTAACATGAAAAAATAAGTTGCCTCAGATTAAGAGAAGATTTTCGAGGATAGATCTGTTTTTGAAGAGGGAGTGTACTGGACGTACACGACTGATGAGAAAAAAGATATAGACCGAAAAGATTCCTTAAGATGATGCAGGTTATTTTTTGAAGGTTACTAAGTAAAGTTACCCGATGACAAGACATCTGAAAATCATATCTGCCCTGTTTGCCGCGCTGACATTTGTTTTCAGCTGCGGCAGACGCACCGATACGGCTGACAACATTGACAAAGCACATTTCCGCATTGATATGAGCGGCAAGAAGGTGACGATACGGACTGCAGCCGACAGTATTACATTTACGCCGCCGTTGCGCCGGCTTGTCTGTATGTCTACAAGTTACGTCGCTTACCTGTCTTCTGTCGGAGCAGCCGATGCGGTCTGTGGTGTCTCAGGAATTCGTTACCTCACAGATACATGTGTCAGACGACGTTATGAGGACGGCCTGGTCTCTGATGTCGGCTCAGATGCCGCTCCTGACTACGAAAAAATCGTCGGACTCGCACCGGACCTCGTGCTGACATATTCGATGCCTGGCAGCGCTTTCGTGTCGCATCTCCGTTCACTTGGAATCCCGGTGCTGGTCCTCGATGATTATCTGGAGAACAGTCCTCTTGCCCGCGCTTCGTATGTAAAGATTTTCGGGTCAATGACAGGGAGAATGGCTGCTGCCGATTCTGTATATGACGCTGTCAGCCAATCATATAAAAAGATTGCCGCAGGCGTGGGGGATTCGCCACGTGTCAATGTCCTGATGAACATCCCTTATGGGGATGCCTGGTATGTCCCAGGTGGAGAAAACTATATGACACATCTTGTCAATGATGCAGGCGGCGACGTCCTTGGTGCTGTTCCGGGCAAAAGCGAATCATCCGTGATTTCCGTTGAGCAGGCGCTAGGTTATTCCGCGGAAGCCGACATCTGGCTCAATACAGGATGGTGTGACACCCGCATTGACCTTTATTCGCAGAATCCTGTTTTTAGGTCAATGCAAGTTCCGAAGATTTTCAATAATACGCTTCGGGTGACTTCCGGCGGGGGCAATGATTTCTGGGAAAGCGGGGCAGTCCGTCCTGACCTCATCCTTCATGACCTCGTGCAGATTTTACATCACCAGAAGCCAGATACTTTATATTATTACAAGGAAGTGCTCTGAATTTGTCCCCGGATTCATACCATTTGCATCACATTGTAAAGTTTTTCGTCCGAAATGCAATAAATCCAGAAAAAAGCATTACATTTGTAATCCGCTTTGGCTTGACCATTGCGTAAATGTTGCCACTTTAGCTCAGTTGGTAGAGCAGCGCATTCGTAATGCGCAGGTCGAGGGTTCGAACCCCTTGAGTGGCTCCAAATAAAATCGGCTGATAATCAATGATCTGATTATCGGCCGATTTTGTATATCTGTGCCGACCAACGAAAAAATGGTGTAAATATCGGCCTAATTTTACACCATTTGTCTCAAAAATGATAATCGGTGTAAAAAAAGCCTCATTTTTACACCGAATTACAGTCACATGGAAAAAACTCTAACACGACAACGCTGCAGAAATCCCTGCAAGATAACCTGTCGAGAATGCGATGTGAAGATTATAACCTCCTGTATCTGCATCTATATCAAGTACTTCGCCGCAGAGATAAAGCCCTTCGCATTTCCTGGAGGCCAATGTCTTGGGAACGACTTCATCAGCGGAAACACCACCGGCCGTAATCACGCAGCGCTCATAGCCGACGTATCCCTCGATCTCGAACTCCCAACGCCTCATGGCATTGACCAATGCCTTGAGTTTCAATGATTCGCGTCCCTTTGGACCGGAGAAAATCTCGGGATGGCACTTTGTGAAAGCTGGTATGAAATCCCAAGGCATGAGCTTTCCTAGCAGAATCTTCGTGACCTGGCGGACAGGCTTTCCGTTACTGCGCGGATCATTCATCACCTCACGCCACAAGTCATTGACGCGAGATGAAAACTCTTCCTCGGGTACGCCAGGCTTCATATCGATCAGAATCTTTGCCTTACTTCCATTGATAAGTGCCTTGACTGCATTACGGCTTATCGCAAAACCTGCAGGCCCCTCGAGACCGCCGTCGGTAAAGTCAATGTCTCCCTCCATTTCCTGTGCCTCTATACCATTGATTTCTAATTTGATGCCGATATTTTTCAATGAATTTCCGCAGAGCGCCTCTCCTGTTTCCGAGAGGGGAGTGCTCCTGTCAATGTGGCACTTCATGTCAGCCTTGAACCCTTCCGGAATGAGTTTATAACCCTTCGGAGCGAGAGCTGTCAATGAAGGGAAACATTGCTTCACAGTATGTCCGAATTTCTCGGCGAGAGAGTATCCGAAACCGGTGGAACCAGTTGATGGATAAGATAATCCGCCTGTGGCTATTATAAGTTTGGAGGATGTGAAAGATCGTCCTCCGGCCAGGGTAACTGTGAAACATGAACCGTCATGTTCTACATCAGTCACATCAGCATTGACCTCAATCCTTGCGCCGGCATGCAATGCCGCATCTGCGAGGGCATCGACGACATCCATTGACTTGTGCGAAATCGGGAAGGCACGGTCTCCACGCTCGATGACGGACTCCATCCCGTTCTGGCTGAAGAAGTCGATCAAGGCATCGGGGGGGAGGTTATAGAATGACGGGCGCAGGACGTTTGAATTGGCCCTGACATGAGACGAAAAATCGCTCCATGACTTGACATTGGTAAAATTGCAACGTCCTTTTCCGGTAATCATGATTTTTCTTCCGGGGCGGGGCATCTTTTCGAGTACAAGAACGCTGGCCTTTTTGTTTCCGGCGTTGCAGGCCCCGTAGGCAGCCATCAGTCCCGAAGCGCCACCTCCGATGATAATGATGTCGTAATGCATTGAGATTATTTGATATTGAAACTGACAATTTCGTTGTCGCAGAAGGTGCCATGGATATTGACAATGCCTTCCGCTCTGTCATACAGCATCTTACGGCTGTCCAGCTCTATCGCTATCAGGTCTCCTGTCCTTATGTAGATTTTGCGCGTGGCTTCCTCTATGGCCTCTTCGATTCTGGCCAGGCCCTCGGTGGAAGTGCGAAAAATCTCTTTCCCGTCCTTGCTTAGATTAAACTCGTTGCCGGCAGTGCCGAACACGCATTTCTGATAGAGAGGGGCGGGGAGGAAAGAGGTATGGTCAATGCAGGAAGCGCAGGCAAAGTCTTCTTCTCCTCCGCGAAGCAAGTTTTCGGGATAGAGAAGAAGACCATAATTTGCAGAGTCATAATATCTTGACGCGAATCTCAGCCCCACGCTCTTTCCCGGTTTGCTGATTCTGGCGAATAGAACGGGAGTAAAACTCAATGTCTCTATGAAATCCTGCGGGTAGATGTCCTCGTTGTCCTTCTCCCACGTGGTGTCTGGACGGACGATGACATTACCTCCGAAAGTCTTTACTATGATGTTCATTACTCAGGTAAGGGACGTGTTTATTGCTTTCCGAACTTGTTCTGCAGAGCGCCCAAAGCCTTCTTCAAATCCTCGCCTTCGAGTGGTTTGTTCATTGCCTCTTTCTTTTCCTTGTCGAATTTCTCTTTCAGAAGAGCAAACTGACGCTTGGTGTCCATGGTGAATTCACCATTTTCAATCCACGCGAAATACGCAGGTTCAGTCTCATAGACCTCCCTCGCTGTATGGCCTCTGTGCTTTCCGAAACTTATGACAGGCTCATTGTCCTTTCCCAGGGCAAGTCTTCCTGCATAATCCACTGTACGCGGACGTCCGCCGACATTGGAAAGGAAGGTTACGTCGTTCTTGAGAGGGTTTTCGTGATACTTGTCAGGCTCCTGATACATGTCCAGCTGGCCCTTGAGTACTTCATATGTCGCAACTGTATCCGCCTCTGCGGAATGTGCGTTCTTGAAATCCTCACCGCCGCAATAGAATCTGTATGCAGCCTTGAGGTTCCTCGGCTCCATATAATGGTATATGGTCTGGACGTCGATCATCTGCTTTGAGTGAAGGTCAATGTCCAGAGAGTCAAGGACTTTCTGTGCCTTATCCTTCTTGTCATCCGGCGTTTCCTTATCAGATATACGCTCCTTGCAGTATGCGCGGGCCCTTTCTATTTCCTCGGCGAGCATCGGCAAATCGAACTTGGTGGAATTATATCCTGCCAAGTCGCTGTCTTTCAGCCAATCCACAACCTCAGGTGCGATTTCGATGAATTTCTTTTCTCCGGCGACGTCTTCGTCCTTGATGCCGTTCACGGCGCTGGCTCCCGGATCTATGCTTTTCTGCTTCCTGGCCTTATAATCCCAGGGACACACCCTCCAGGTCTTGATTTCATCATGACCATCAGGGAACACTTTCACGAAAGAGAGCTCTACGATAGAGTCTGACACAATGTTGAGGCCTGTGCTTTCAATGTCGAAGAAAAGCAGAGGCCTGTCAAGATGAAGCTGCATAACTACTTGACCATTATAGGCATTACGATTCCGAATACCTTCTCGCTCTTTGCTTCTTCCTCAGACGGCAGAAGCAGTGCCGACCTTCTCTTGTCCACGAATTTCATCACGATTTCCTCGCATGAAAGGTTTGACAACATCTCGATGATGTGGGTGGACTTGAAGCCGATTGACAGGTCGCTTCCGTCATATTGACATGCAACCTTCTCATGTGCTGCAATTTCGAAACCCGGGTCCTGTGCCGAAATTTCCAATGAACCAGGTGTAAGCTCGAACTTGATGTGGTTCGAACCTTTAGGTGAGCAGACTGAAATTCGGCGTACCGTATTCAGAAGCTGGATCCTGTTGATTCTCAGGATATTGGAGTTGTTCTGCGGGATAATGGTCCTGTAGTCAGGATATTTTCCCACCACGAGGCAGCAGATGATGGTAGTATTGTCAAACTGGAATACGGCTGTCTTGGAATCGAACTTGATCGAAACTGTCTCGACATCCTTGCCTATGATCGATTTGAGGACGGCCGCATGTTTCTTGTTCAGGATGAATGAGCAAGGAGCCTCGGCCTTCACTTCGTCAGTCGTCTGGTAGCATATAAGTTTCTGAAGGTCAGATGCTACCAAAGTGGTGGAATCAGGTGTGATGTCGAAGAATATACTGTTCATTACCGGACGGTTATCCTCGTCGGAAGAAGCATAGATTGTCTTTCCGATACCGTCCGCGAGACTCTGAGCAGGGAATTCGATAGTTGTCGCGTCCTCTCCTGCAGACTGGGCCTCAGGATAATCGTCAGGATTGAAGTATGGCAATGTGGATGAACCGCTTGACCATGTGCACTCAAATTGGTTTTCGCTGATAGTGCTGATGGTGATAGGCTGGTCAGGAAGCTCCTTGAGAAGATCGTTTAGCTGCCTTGCCGGTACGGCGATGCGTCCTTCGTCCTCCGGTCTGACAGGATCAATGCTGATGCATGTCTTCATTGTGATTTCCTTGTCGGAGGCTGTTACTTCGAGTTTGTCTCCGCTCAGCACGAACAGATAGTCTTCAAGGATGGCTTCTGTCGTCTTGGCAGGGATTGCCTTGGCTACAGTCAGAAGTCCTTTCAGAAGTTCTGAACTGGATATGACGAGTTTCATATTATTATAATTTTATTGTTTTCGTTCATGTTGCCGCTCGGACTGTTATGGAGCTCCGGCAGATATCTCCATGTGCTCCTTCAGGCATGTGCCGTCCATTAGCGGCCACTCATTACAAAGGTATATAATTTTCCTGAATTGTGGCATATAATTTGATTTTTAGTCGTCCGGTCTCCGGTGGCAGCGGCCGGCAGGAGTCAGGTGGATGCCGTGAATTGACATTGACCTTTCCCCTGCGCGGCGAAATGCCGGACTTCGGGGGCTCGACACATATTTTGAAACATAAAAATTCAGATATTATGAGAAAATCAGTGATTACCGTGTTGGCATCGGCTATAGTAGCCGGTCTGACCGCATTTGGTGTAGTGAAAGCATGCACCCCCAAACTGATATCGGAGGGCGAGGCAGCAGTTCTGTCCGCTGACGGATCATCATACAGAACTGTCAATCTGGCACAGACTGAGTATCCTGACTTCACGTATGCCGCAGAATCAGCTGTGGATGCCGTCGTATATGTCCAGGTGACTATCAAGCAGAAACAGAATACGATACAGGACCCGTTCTTCAAGTTCTTCTTCGGTGACCAGATGGGTCCTCAGAGCAGGGAGCAGAAGGCCAGCGGTTCAGGTGTGATTATACGCTCAGACGGTTATATCGTGACTAACAATCATGTCGTGGACGGCGCTTCCACCGTGGATGTAACCTTGAACAACAACCAGACATATCCTGCAAAGGTTGTCGGAACAGACCCTGCGACTGACGTCGCTATCCTCAAGATCGAGGCTACCGGTTTGCCTGTGGTACCTTTCGGAGATTCGGACAAACTCCGTCTCGGACAGTGGGTTATCGCAATCGGAAGTCCTTATGACCTGCGTTCTACCATCACTGCCGGTATCATCAGTGCGAAGGGCCGTCAGATGCCTCATGCCCCGGGAGAATTCAAGATCGAATCTTTCATTCAGACAGATGCTGCCGTAAATCCTGGAAACAGTGGCGGCGCCCTTGTGAACCAGAAAGGTGAACTTGTGGGTGTAAATACTGCAATTATCTCACAGACAGGTTCTTATACAGGATATTCATTTGCAGTTCCTTCTAACATCGTGAGACGTATTGCTGAAGATTTGATAGATTTTGGAAGTGTCAAAAGGGCATTGCTCGGTGTCACAATGTCACCGATTGATGACAAAAAAGCAAAAGAAATGAAACTTTTGGCTCCAAAAGGCGTATATGTAGAGGAGGTGATGAAGGGCGGAGCTGCTGATAAGGCCGGAATCAGGAAAGGTGATGTTATCGTTGCCGTAGATTCCACCACGATCACGACTCCTTCTTCAGTGCAGGAAAAAGTCAGCTCATATCATCCGGGAGACAAGGCTGCCATCAGAATTGTCCGTGACGGAAATGAGAAGACATTGGAGGTGACATTCCAGGGAACTTCTATGGAAACCGGGTCGAAAGATGTGGACGGTTCAGTAGCGTTCTATGGAGCGAAATTGAAAGAAGCGTCTAAAGAAACACTTCAGCGTGCAGGACTCAGATCGGGCGTGGAAATCGTTTCCGTCGGTCCCGGAAAAGTTCAGGATGCTGGTGCTTCCGAGGGCTTTGTAATCCTTTATGTCAATGATGAACCTGTCAGAAAACCTGAAGACGTGATTAATATTGCCAAGAAAGCGAAGAGGGCAGTCTATGTCGAAGGTGTCGATACAGACGGCAGGGCAGCTTACTTTGCATTCGGCAAGGACTAAACATAGATATCTTAAATGAGACAACTGAAAATTACAAAGTCGATCACTAACCGTGAGAGCGCATCCCTGGACAAGTATCTCCAGGAAATCGGTAGGGAAGAGTTGGTTTCGCCAGAGGAAGAGGTAGAGTTGGCGCAAAGAATCAGGAAAGGTGATCAGCGTGCATTGGAAAAACTTACAAGAGCGAACTTGAGATTCGTGGTTTCTGTTGCGAAACAGTATCAGAATCAGGGCTTGAGCCTTCCGGACCTCATCAATGAGGGTAATCTCGGACTTATCAAGGCTGCGGAGAAATTCGATGAGACAAGGGGATTCAAATTCATCTCTTATGCAGTGTGGTGGATTCGCCAGTCTATTCTCCAAGCGCTTGCCGAGCAGTCAAGAATCGTCAGACTGCCTCTGAACCAGGTTGGTTCACTGAACAAGATCAATAAGGCGCTTTCCAAGTTTGAGCAGGAAAACGAGAGACAGCCGTCCAGCGAGGAATTGTCAGAAATGATAGATGTTCCTAAGGACAAGATCTCAGATACATTGAGGGTTTCCGGCAGGCACGTTTCTGTGGATGCTCCGTTCGTCGAGGGTGAGGACAACAGCTTGCTTGATGTCCTTCCAAACGATGACTCTCCTAGCGCAGACAGAGGCCTTGTAAACGAGTCTCTTTCCACTGAAATCGAGCGCGCACTTTCGACATTATCAAGCCGTGAGCGTGAAATCATCAAGTCTTTCTTCGGCATCGGCTGTCAGGAGATGACACTTGAGGAAATCGGCGAGAGATTCGGACTGACGAGAGAAAGAGTCCGTCAGATCAAGGAGAAGGCTATCAGAAGACTCAAGAGCCCTTCAAGAAGCAAGAATCTTAAGGGATATCTCGGTTAGTCGGGTAATTATTCAGTATAGCGAAAAGAGAGTGACTGGCAGTCGCCCTCTTTTTGCAGTAATAAACGAGTTCATGTCTTGTGTGCTGCAAGACATGGGAAAAGAAGAAACATATCAGACAAAATGACACCAGAATTATTTATACAACAGAAAGCTTCTGATGCTATCAAGAACCTCTATGGTGCTGAGGTTGAGGCATCTGCACTACAGGTACAAGTAACCAGAAAGGAATTTGAGGGGGATTATACCCTCGTTGTGTTCCCTCTTCTCAGAATGTCCCACCAGTCTCCGGAGAATACCGGAAACGCGATCGGAGAGTGGCTGAAGGCCAATGTCTCTGAAGTTGCGGGATACAACTGCGTGAAAGGATACCTGAATATCCTGTTCTCGTCCCTTTACTGGAACGAACTCTTCGCGGATATCGCCGGTGCCGGGAACTTCGGAGTACTTCCATCTACCGGAAAGAACATCATGGTAGAGTTCTCGTCACCTAACACGAACAAGCCGCTCCACCTCGGCCATATCAGGAACAACCTCCTCGGAGATTCAGTTTCCCGCCTTCTCAAAGCCTGCGGAAACAACGTGATGAAAGTTACTCTTGTCAATGACAGGGGAGTCCACATCTGCAAGTCAATGCTTGCGTGGGAGAAGAATTTCAATGGCAAGACACCTGAGTCTTCAGGTGAAAAGGGCGACCATCTCGTAGGCGACTGCTACGTGGAGTTCAACAATATCTACAAGAAGGAAGTGGATGATCTCGTTGCAGGCGGAATGTCCAAGGAGGAGGCAGAGAAAGAGGCTCCATGCCTGAAAGAGGCGCATGAGATGCTTGTGAAATGGGAGCAGGGCGACAAGGCCGTACGTGACCTCTGGAAGAAGATGAACGGCTGGGTCATGAAGGGATTCGATGAGACCTACAAGGCTCTCGGAATCACTTTCGACAAGACATATTTCGAGTCTGACACATATCTTCTCGGAAAGGAACTCGTTCAGAAGGGCCTGGATATGGGCGTTTTTGTAAAAGATCCTGACGGCTCCGTATGGTGTGACCTGACGGCAGACGGTCTCGACAGAAAACTCCTTCTCAGAAGCGACGGAACATCAGTCTATATGACCCAGGATCTAGGTACAGCTGAGAGACGTTTTTCAGAATATAACCTCGACGAGCATGTCTATGTCGTTGGAAATGAACAGAATTATCACTTCCAGGTGCTTAAGTTGATTCTTAAGAAACTTGGCTTCAAGTGGGCCGACGATATCTTCCATCTTTCATACGGAATGGTGGAACTTCCTGAGGGCAAGATGAAATCCCGTGAAGGAACTGTGGTGGATGCCGACGACCTTATCGAGAAGATGTATGAAGAGGCCAAGGCTACTTCAGAGGAGTCAGGCAAATTGGCCGATATGCCGGAGGAGGAGCGTGAGGCTCTTTACCATAATATCGGACTCGGTGCATTGAAGTACTTCATCATGAAGGTTGACCCTAAGAAGACAATGCTCTTCAATCCGAAGGAATCCATTGACTTTAACGGCAATACCGGTCCTTTCATCCAATATACCCATGCCCGTATCAAGTCTATTCTCAGGAAGGCGGATGATCAGAATATCCCTCATTCGGCTGCTGCCCTGAAGCAGGATATGAACTTGTCAGCCAAGGAGATACGTCTTATTAAGATGCTGAACCTTTATCCTGCGAAAGTAGGTGAGGCGGGTGCTGAATATTCTCCAGCCCTGATTGCAAACTATGCCTATGACCTGGCGAAGGAGTTCAATCAGTACTATCACGAGACACGTATTCTTCAGGAAGATAATGCGGATGTGAAGAGTTTCCGACTGGTGCTTATCCAGGTTGTTGCGGATGTGCTCTCCAAGGCTATGGGCCTTCTCGGAATCACTCTTCCGGAAAGAATGTAAATGTCGGCCGCATTGCGGTCCAAATCATTGATACATGAACGAATCGAAGGAAGCATACATGTTTCCTACCTCGAAGAAAGAGGTGGACGCATTAGGCTGGGACTACATTGATGTAATCCTTTTTACGGGAGACGCATTTGTCGATCATCCTTCTTTCGGAACGGCATGCATAGCGCGTTGGCTTCAGAAATGGGGCTGGCGCGTTGCTGTTGTGCCTCAGCCGAACTGGAGGGACGATTTGCGCGACTTCAAGAAATTGGGCACGCCGCGGCTTTATTTCGGTGTCAATGCCGGTGCGATGGATTCCATGGTGAACCATTATACGGCATCCAAGAGACTCCGTCATGATGACGCCTATACGCCTGATGCAAAGTTCGGACAGCGTCCGGACAGGGCGGTCACTGTCTATACGAAGATTCTGAAGGAGCTTTATCCCGACGTCCCGGTCATCATTGGCGGTGTCGAAGCCTCACTCCGCAGATTGACGCATTACGATTACTGGGATGACTGTCTCATGCCTTCCATTCTCGTGTCGAGCGGGGCTGATTATCTCTGCTATGGAATGGGGGAGAAGCCGATGCTGGAGTTTACAAAGGGTATCGAGGCAGGAAGAAGTCTTCACGATATGCATAAGATTCCTCAGTTGGGATTCTATATGAGCGGAAAGCCGAAGATAAGGAAGGGGATGCTTGAACTCCATTCTTTCGAAGAGTGCAAGAGGGACAAACGCGCTTTTGCCGAGAATTTTCATCATATTGAGACTCAGGCCAATATGATGCATCCGGATACCATCGTAGAATGCTGCGGTGATGGCTATGTGCAGATTAATCCCCCTTATCCGCCGTCCAGTCAGGAAGATATGGATTCCTTTTGGGACCTGCCTTTTACCAAACTGCCTCATCCGAGATACAAGGGCAAGAGGATACCTGCATATGACATGATTAAGTATTCCATCAATACGCACAGGGGATGTTTCGGAGGCTGCAACTTCTGCACAATCGCTGCTCATCAGGGTAAGTTCATACAGTCCCGTTCGGAAGAATCCATTGTGAAAGAGGTCAAGGGTTTGCTCAGTGTTCCTGGTTTTGCCGGCAATATTTCCGATTTGGGAGCACCGACCGCGAACATGTACGGAATGAAGGGCAAGAATCCGGCTCTTTGCGATGTGTGCCGGCGCAAATCATGTCTTTTCCCTGCTCCGTGTCCAAACATGAACCGGAGCCATGAGCGTGTCCTTAAGATGTATCATAAGGTCATGTCCGTGAAGGGAATACGCCATGCCTACATCGGCAGTGGCATCAGGTATGATCTTTTCTTGAATGAGGACGGATTTGTGGACAAGACATCCTATCCGTATCTGAAGGAACTTATCCTCGACCATACTTCGGGACGACTTAAGGTCGCTCCAGAGCATACCGAGGACAATGTGCTCTATTATATGGGAAAGCCTTCATTCAAGCTTTTCTGTCGCCTTCGCAAGGAATTTGACAAGATAACGGCCGAAGCAGGACTGCGGACAGGTATTGTCCCGTATTTTATTTCTTCGCATCCTGGATGCCATATGAGCGACATGCAGAAACTGGCGTCAAACCCGGCTTTGAAGGGAATTTATATGGACCAGGTGCAGGATTTCACTCCTACTCCGATGACCACTTCGTCTGTGATGTTTTACTCCGGATTGGACCCGAGAACCATGAAACCAGTGTTCACAGAACATAATCCGGACAAGAAAAAGATGCAAAAATCATTTTTCTTCAAAAAAAAGTGAACAAACACATTTCAAATCAGAAAAAATGTCCTATTATTGCACCCCGAAACGAAATGTAACGGAAATATATAAACAAACTGTACAAATATATGGCGACTAATCATAAAAAGAGAGCAGTGGTGAGCTATGAAAAAATGTCTGCAGAGCTCCAGGCTGCGTTTGCGGAGAAGTATCCGAAGGGGTTCAGTGACTATCTGCCTGATATCATAAAATATGACAAACCTGACGGAAGTTGCTTTTATGCTGTTACGATGGAACTTCCTGATGCGATTTATCTTGTGAAGATAAAAATCAAGACTGATAATGCCGAGGATATCGACAAGTGGCTTAACGAGGAGTCTGAGGCCAGTGAGGATACCGGAAATTCAGCTGCAGCCGGTGACGGCGAAACTCTTCCTGATGATAACATTTCCCAGTATTCATCAGGTGATGATGATTCGGCTGACGCGTAGTCTTGAGTCAGAATACTATCTGCGGGTTGCTAAAATAAATTTTTTAGTGACCCGCTTTTTATGTATGTTTGTAAGGAATGTGCGTTTTAGTGGAAATGATGAAAAGACACTTGGCCGCGTTGCGGGATAAACTTAGGAATATGCCTGAAAAGAACAAGCTTCTCGTGCTTGCTCTGGCTGTCGGTATATGCAGCGGTCTTGCTGCTGTTCTTCTGGAGTCTCTTGTGCATGGGATCAAGAATTTGCTCACGAACTGGTTTGATGCCTCGTGGGACAATTATCTGTATCTCGTTTATCCTGGTATCGGCATGCTTTGTTCTCTCCTGATTCTCAGATTTTTCGTGAAAGACAATATCGGCCACGGAGTTACCAAGGTCCTCCTGGCTGTGTCGCGTAACGAGTCCAGAATCAAACCGCACAATATGTGGTCCTCCATTGTCACAAGTTCATTGACAATCGGCTTCGGAGGTTCCGTCGGTGCTGAGGCACCTATCGTCTATACTGGTGCCGCAATCGGCTCCAATTTCGCCCGCTATATGGGCATGTCCTACAGGAACATGACGATTCTCCTGGGGTGCGGAGCCGCAGGAGCCGTAGCGGGAATCTTCAAGGCCCCGTTGGCCGGTGTTCTTTTTACATTGGAAATCCTCCTTTTCAATATTTCGATGACGTCAATGATGCCTCTTCTTCTGGCATCGGTCTCGGCAACGATGGTGTCGTACATCTTTCTGGGCGACTCGCTTCCGTTCGAATGTACATTGACACCATTCGACATAAAGAATGTTCCTTTCTACATTCTCCTGGGATTTTTCTGCGGAGGATGTTCGCTGTATTTCCTGAGAACCACCTTGTGGCTGGAGGATAAACTCGGCAAGATGAAGAGTCCGTACAGGAAATGGTTTTTCTGTGCCGCAGGTCTGGGGTTGCTGATATTCCTTTTCCCGCCTCTCTATGGTGAAGGTTATGATGCATTGTCACCTCTCTTGAACGGACAGCAGATTTCATACGACGGAGATACCGTTCTGGCTTTCATGCTACATTCGCCGTGGCTTGTACCGGTATTCTTTGCATTGATACTCTTTTTCAAGGTGTTTTCAATGACATTGACAAATTCCGGCGGCGGTGTCGGAGGAACTTTCGGTCCTACTCTTTTTGTCGGCGCCATAGCCGGATTCATCCTTGCGCGAATTACGAACCTGGTGCTGGCCGGTTCTGAGTTCGTCGTTCCGGAACAGAATTTCGTGCTTGTGGGAATGGCGGGACTTATGGCGGGAGTTATGCAGGCGCCGATGACTGCAATCTTCCTTATCGCCGAAATATCAGGTGGTTACGAGCTTTTTATTCCGCTTATCATCACATCTACGATAGCTTTCGGAACTATCCGTATCTCAGAAAAATACTCGATTTACACCAAACGAATCGCCAAGACCGGAGATTTGCTGACACATAACAGTGATCAGGCTGTGCTGACGCTTCTGAAGACATCTGATCTGGTCGAGAGCAATTTCAGTACGGTCAGCATTGACGCAACCCTCGGCGAACTTGTTCATGTGGTGTCTAATTCTGCAAGGAACCTGTTCCCGGTGCTGGATTCCATGAAGCATTTCCAGGGCTATGTCTCGCTGGAGGATGTGCGTAAGGACATGTTCCAGACCGACTTGTATAATACGCGCCATGTCTATAACTATATGAAGTCCTCTCCGGCTTACGTTTTCGAGGATGAGAAGATGGACAGCGTGATGAAAAAATTTGAAAAGACTGACGCCTGGAATCTTCCGGTGGTCAAGAAAGATAGGACATATATCGGATTCGTTTCCAAATCTAAGATATTCTCTGCATATAGGGACGAACTGAAAGTATTGTCACAAGATTAATGACCGGGGCCTCCATTTTGCCGGCCCTCAAACTGATACACGAAAAATGAAACAAATCTATGTCGATTATATAGCCGGTCTCCTCGGTGTGAAGGACTGGCAGGTGGAGAACTGTGCGACGCTTTTCGAGGAGGGCTGCACGATACCGTTCATCAGCCGTTACAGGAAGGAACGTACCGGCGGTCTGGATGACGAGCAGGTCGCGAATATCCGCCACTGGACAGACGTGTTCGTCGAAATGGAGAAGCGCAAGGCCTCGATTCTCGCGACCATCGAATCGCAGCAGAAGCTGACGCCGGAATTGCGTGCCGCCATCGAGAACTGTGTCAATGCCAATGAGTTGGAAGATTTGTATTTACCTTTCAGGCCGAAGCGCAGAACCAGGGCTACCATAGCCAAAGAGGCCGGACTGGAGCCGCTTGCCGACAAAATGTATGAGGTCAATGTCAGGAATCTGGACGCTGAGGCGGCCAAGTTTGTGAATGACAAGGTCGCTGACATTGATGCAGCCCTTGCTGGTGCCAGGGATATCATTGCCGAGCGTCTGAGCGAGTCTGCGAAGGTCAGGGAGACTCTCAGGGGTATTTTCCGTACGAGGAGGGTAGTGTCGAAAGCTACCAAATCCGGACGCGAAAGTGCCGATGCCCAGAAGTTCCAGGGATATTTCGACTATTCCGAGCCGCTTTCACGTATAGCTGCGCACCGTCTTCTCGCCATGCTCAGGGGAGAAGAAGCCGGATGGCTTTCAGTGAAGATCGATGCTGATGCTGAAAAGTGCGGCAATAAACTTTACTATGACTTTTGTCAGGAGAGACGTTATCCGGCAGGCAAGCTTGCAGAACAGATAAGGATGGCTGTGGATGATGCCTACAAGCGTCTTCTCGAGCCGTCCATCACTACTGAAATCCTCAAGGAGGCCAAGCAGAAGGCGGATCAGGATTCCATTGTAGTCTTCGGTGAAAACCTCAAGCAGTTGCTTCTTGCATCTCCTGTAGGCCAGAAGAGGACAATGGCCATCGACCCTGGATTCAGAAACGGATGCAAGATTGTTTGCCTCGATGAAAACGGGGAACTCGTCCATCATGAGATTGTGTACCCGCATCCTCCCAAGAACGAGAAGATCAAGGCAATAACTTCAGTTTCGTCAATGCTGGAGAAGTATGGCATCCAGGCTATTGCGATAGGAAACGGTACGGCAAGCCGCGAGACTGAGGAGTTCATAAAGAGGGTTCCTCTCCCTGAAGGCTGCAAGGTGTTCGTGGTGAGTGAGGACGGAGCGTCCATCTACTCGGCTTCGGATGTTGCCCGCGAGGAATTCCCGGATGAGGATGTTACCGTGAGGGGAGCGGTCTCTATCGGACGACGTCTTATGGACCCGCTTGCCGAACTTGTGAAAATCGACCCGAAGTCTCTCGGTGTAGGCCAGTATCAGTATGATGTCGATCAGGCGCTGCTTAAGGAGAAACTCGACAATACCGTCGAGAGTTGTGTCAATACTGTCGGCGTAAATCTCAATACTGCAAGTACTTATCTTCTGAGTTATGTTTCCGGTATCGGACCGGCTCTGGCGAAAAGCATTGTCAAGACCCGTTCTGACAGGGGTGGCTTCCGTTCCAGAAAGGAGTTGCTGAAGGTTCCACGTCTTGGAGAAAAGGCATTTGAACAGTGCGCCGGATTCCTAAGGATACCTGGTGCCGAGAATCCGCTCGACAATTCATCTGTACATCCTGAGTGCTATCATATCGTGGACAGGATGGCTGCTGATTTGGGAGTATCCGCAAGCGAGCTGGTAGGCAATGCGCAGATGTGCTCCGGCATCAAGCCTGAGAAATATGTGGAGGGAGATTTCGGCCTTCCTACTGTCAATGATATATTGAAAGAGCTTGCCAAGCCGGGCCGTGACCCGCGTGATGCAGCCCAGGAGTTCTCGTTCGCTGAGGATATCCATGAAATAGAAGACCTCCATGAGGGAATGGAAATCCCGGGCATCGTCACGAACATCACGGCCTTCGGTGCTTTTGTGGATGTCGGCGTCCATGAAAACGGACTAATCCATGTTTCCCAGATGGGAAGGCGTGGCGACAAGGTGACATTGAAACTTCATCAGCATGTGACGGTCCGGGTCATCGGTGTCGATCTCAACAGAAAACGCATCTCGCTGCGGCTCGTGAAATAGTCTGATACATATATGATTACCCCTCCCTTTGTGGAGGGTTTTTGTTTTTCTGATGTGGGGCAGGGATATGTGCCGAGAGTTTGATGCAAATGAAGAAAATACATAAAAGCAGGTCGTTTGTTTATAAAAGATAAGGGAATTTATAATATTTCCTTTCGATTTGTTCGTAATTCTCGTTTAAAATGTTATTTTTGCAAGAGGATAATAAAAATTAATCAGATGGAATCTGCAGAAAAAATAAGTGGTGGCAAGATGGTTTCAGTATATTTACTGTCTTTGCTTTCAGTCGTATTATGGGGAATGTCGTATTTGTGGAGTGATAGGCTCTTGGCGATAGGCATCCCTGTCGAATACATAGTATTCGTCAGAATCTTCATTGCAGGTCTGGTTTTGCTTGGAGTTGCCGTACTTACCGGAAAAGATATTGTCATGAAGAAGAAAGATATCCCTTATTTCCTTCTGATTGCTTTTTTCGAACCATTCATTTATTTCGTATGTGAAACTTACGGAATCAGGTTCACGGAGTCTCCTACCATCAGCGCATTGATTATTGCCGCTACCCCGATTTTCTCGGTTATGGTGGGCATTCTGGTGTTCAAGGAGAAGTTTTCTATCTTCAATATGCTCGGCATACTCATATGCCTTGGCGGTATCGTGATGGTTACGCTCTCTGCCGGCGGTATCGGCGACAAGTTCATTTTCGGAATCATACTGCTTGTAATCGCGGTTCTGGCTGAGGTAGGCCATGCATCTTTCACGAAGGTGCTGGCAAGCAGCTATTCGCCTATTGTAATCGTGATGTATCAGTTCCTCATAGGTGCATTATATCTCTTCCCGCTTTTCCTTACGTCAGGAATCAAGAATTTCGATGCAAGTGTCTATCTTTCGTGGGAAGTATGGGAACCGATTCTCTGTCTGGCAGTTCTCTGCTCCAGCCTTGCGTTCGGCCTGTGGGCGAACACCATCAAGTGTCTCGGTGTTGCCAAGTCCAGCATCTTCTTGTCAGCGATCCCTGTATTCACAGCGTTGGAATGCTGGATTCTCGGACATGAAATGCTCACTCCTCTGCAGTGGACCGGTATCATAGTCTCATGCGTCGGAGTGGTCATGTCACAGTACGTGTTCAAAAAACCGTTATGCCATAAAAAATAACGGTTTCCCGAGAGGTTTGTCTTCAATCAGCTGTCCATCGGCCACAACGTGTTTTCCATTCAGGAAAACGTCTGTCGCCATGCCTTTCAGTCTGGCACCTTCGTATGGCGTCCAACCGCATTTGTAGGCGGCTCCTGCCGCACCCATATCTGATTCTCCTACAGTAAATTCCTTGTCAATGTCGATGACCAGGATGTCAGCTGCGTTGCCTTCTTTCAGCGCTCCGCGGCCCTTGATACCGAACATTGACGCTATCTTCTCAGACATTGCCGATGCGATGACATTGAGAGGAATCTCCTCCTCGTCAGCTACGGTCAGCAGAACGGAAAGTTCCTGCTGTATTGACGGCATGCCTGAAGGACACGTCAGATAAGGACGGTTCTTTTCTCCGGCGAGGTGAGGTGCGTGGTCGGATCCGATAGTGTCAATGATTCCTTCTTTCAAGGCCTGCCTCAATGCTGCCCGGTCGCTTGCCTTCTTTATTGCCGGATTGCACTTTACTTTGCTTCCGAGACGGTCATAATCCTCGTCGCAGAACCAAAGATAATTTGCTGATGTCTCTGCAGTTATCTCAGGATTATATTTCTTTGCCGCACGAATCATCTCCACTTCTTCGGCGGTTGTCACGTGGCAGACATGAAGTTTGGTCCCGTATTTTATGGCCATTTCCAATGCCTTTATCGTGCTGCGGATACATGCCTGTCTGCTGCGGATATCTTCATGTGCCCTCATCGGTATGTCCTCTCCGAACATTTCTTTGGCCTTTTCCAGATTTGCCTTGATTATGGACTCGTCTTCGCTGTGGATCAGTACTCTTGCGTCCTTGAGGCTGAACAGTTCCTCGAGGGTGTTGCCCTTGTCCACGAGCATGTTTCCGGTGGAGGAACCCATGAAGACTTTGACGCCTGCGAACATTGACTTGTCTTCTTCCGTCCATCTGCTGATGTCCTCGGCATTTTCATTGTCAGCGCCGATGTGGAATCCCCAGTTAGCGTAGCATCTTCCCTCAGCAAGCCGGCATTTCTCCTTGATGCGGTCGAGGCTTGTGGCAGGAGGATTGTTGTTCGGCATGTCAATGAAAGACGTTATTCCTCCGAGCAGGGCTGCCTTGGACTCGCTGTTCATGTCGGCCTTCTGAGTCATTCCGGGCTCTCTGAAATGGACATGTGCGTCGATGCCGCCTGCCATCAGGACATTTCCTTTCACATCCACGACCTCAGTATCAGGATAATCCTCAAGTATTTTTGTCGTCAATGCTTCCGGGCTGATATTGGTGCCGTTGTAATCGACGGCTCCATTGTCATTGACCTTCCATATTTTCTCTATGCGCTCTCCTTTAATCAGAAGCGCCCCTTGCCTCACCTCTTGGGCTGTGGCAAGGGACGCGCCTGACAGAAGAATTCTTCTGTCTGTATTCATGTGTTTATGCTTTCGGTTTTAACTTCCTGAATCTTAGTTTTATGACGCCCCAAAAGGCCTCTCCGAAAATGCCGCCGCTCATCTTGGATGTGCCGGCTTTGCGATTTACGAAGATAATAGGCACCTCAGTAATCTTGAATCCGAGTTTGTAGGTTGTGTATTTCATCTCGATTTGGAATCCGTAGCCTTTCATCTCGACTTTGTCCAGGTCGATGGTCCTGAGCACCTTGTTGCTGTAGCATTTGAAGCCGGCGGTGCAGTCATAGACTTTCATTCCGAGGATAGTCCTTACATAAACTGATGCGTAGTAGGACATGATGATTCGTCCTATAGGCCAGTTTATGACGCTGATTCCGTCGCAGTATCTTGAACCGATGGCCAGGTCAGCCCCGTCTTTGCAGGCCTGATAAAGTCTTGGCAAATCTTCAGGATTGTGCGAGAAATCCGCATCCATCTCGAATGTATAGTCATATCCTTTGTCGATAGACCATTTGAATCCGGTGATGTAAGCTGTTCCAAGTCCCAGCTTTCCCGGACGCTCTATCATATGGAGCCTTTCCGGGAATTCCTGCTGGAGTCTTTTGACGATGGCTGCGGTCCCGTCAGGGGATCCGTCATCGATGATGAGAATGTCATATCCTCCGTCGAGAGAGAAAACTTTACGGATGATGTTTTCGATGTTTTCTCTCTCGTTGTATGTCGGGATAATGACGATTTTTCTGTCTTCCATATAAATTATTTTTTGGATGCTTCGGAAAGCATTTCCTTGACAGCAGCCTCGAGCTGTTTGTCTTCGCCCTTCAGGACGGATACAGGGTCATTGTAAACCAGAATGTCAGGTTCTACCTGATGGTTCTCGTTGTACTGTCCTTCCTTGAGGCACCATGCGCCGACCTGAGGGATACCGAAGATAATCTGAGAGTTGATCTGGTTCTCCCACCATACGGCTGTCATAGTTCCAGGTACAGGTGCTCCGATGATCTTGCCGATGCCTAGTGCCTGGTAAGCGTATGGGAATCCGCATGCGTCAGAGTAGTTGTCTTCACAAGTGAGGACGCATGAAGGTTTTGTCCATTTGCTGTAAGGGTCAGTTCCGATATAACGGCCTCTTGGTCTGTATTCTACATATGCCTTGCCAGAGAGGAATGTCACGAGGTCATCGTGCAGCCATCCGCCTCCGTTGTGCCTTGTATCTACGATGAGGGCTTCTGTTGTGCGGTACTTGCCGAGAGCTTTTGAGTAAACGTTCCTGAAGCTAGGGGAGTTCATGCCCTCAACGTGTACGTATCCGATCTTTCCTCCGGAGAGTTCAGCAACCTTTGCCTCGCGCTGTCTGATCCAGCGGTTATACATGAGTCCTGCATCTGAGAATGAAGGCTCAACGAATATTTCCACTTCCTTCTTGCCGCCTTTCTTGATGATTACCGAAGTCTTCTTGCCTGCCTTTTCTGTAAGGAACTGGTACCAGTCTTCGCCTGCCTTGATTTCTTTTCCGTCAATGCTTGCGATGATGTCACCTTCCTTAATCTCAGGATAGGCGATGGAAAGTGCTCCGTCAGGGAGAACCTCTTTGACCTTAAGTCCGTCACCCTCATAATCTTCGTCATAGAGTACTCCGAGCTGGCCCATATTGAGACCGCTTCTGTACTGGTAACGACCGCCGGTATGGGATGCGTTCAGTTCTCCGAGGATTTCAGAAAGGAGTTCCTGGAAGTCGAAGTTGTTGTTTATATAAGGGAGGAACTGCGAGTAGTTCTCCTTGTAGTAGTTCCAGTCAACTCCGTGAAGCTCAGGATCGTAGAATTTCTCCTTGACCTGTTTCCACATGTGGTCGAACATGTATTCGCGCTCTGCCTTAGGTTTGAACTCATATTCTCCAGCGTAGCTGATGTTCTTGGTCTCGCCTCCGTTTACGCCGATCTTGCTGATGCCGAATCCGGATGCGATATAGATGTACTTTCCGTCAGATGATGGAATGATGGCTCCTGCTACACCTTTCTTGAGGACTTTGACGTTGCCTTCCTTGGTGTCTTTCACGCAGAGGTCATATCCGCTCTCAAGTCTTGTTTCATAGAACAGTTTCTTTCCGTCTTCTGTGAGATAGTGGTCGCCGAGTCTGCCGGAGAAGCTTGTGAGTCTGAATATTCTGTCAGCCCTGTTTGCAAGGTCGAGCTTGAGTTTCTCGCTCTTCTTGGATGCTGTGCTGTCCTTCTTCTCGTCTTTCTTCTCTTCTTTGGCTGCCTTCTTGTCTTCAGCGGTGAGAAGTTTTGCGATTTCATCGTCTTCCTTGTCTCTGAAGAATTCGGTCATTGTCTTCGCGTCGAAGAACATGATATATACGTCATTTTCTGCGCCCCAGCTGCCGTGGCTTCTGTAACCGTCTCTGTCTGACTGCCATACCATTGCCTTGCCGCCAAGTGCCCATCTGAAAGCACCGTCGTTGTAGCCGCTTTCTGTGAGGTTGGTAACTTCTTTCGTGTCGATGTCAACGAGTGCGATATCCACGTTGTTCCATCCTCCGTTTGCCTGGTAAGATGAAAGGAGATAGTGGCTGTCCGGACTCCATTCGAATGAAAGGTCACCATCGCTGTATGAATAGTTCACGTCCTTGAGGAGAGAGATGGTCTTGCCTCCCTTCGTAGGCTTTATCACGAGCTCGGTCCTGTCGCGGAGGAATGCTACATATTTTCCGTCAGGTGATACCTGTGGCTGGAAGCATGTCTCGCCTTCATCTGAGAACAATTCCTCTTTGAAGTCGTTTGCGTATGTGAAGTACTTGTCTTCTTTGTTTACAAGAGAAGAACGCCAGATTCCCCAGTGTCCGTCTCTTTCAGCGGAGTAGTAGATTGTCCTTCCGTCAGAAGAGAAGCTTACGTTTCTTTCTTGTGTGGCCGTGTTGGTGATTCTCTTGGTTGTCTTGTAGTCTGCCGATGTCACGAATACGTCACCTCTGAGCACGATGGCAATCTCTTTCTGGCTAGGAGCGACTGACATTGATGTGGCTCCTGCTGCGATGGTGAGTCTTTCGATGTCTCTTTCGTCCTGGTCTGAGAATACGGTGATTTCCACTTTCTTAGGCTCCTGTCCCTCTTTCATGGTGTAAAGCTCGCCATTGTAAGAGTATGCCAATGTCCCGTTGTCAGCAACTGACAGGTATCTGACAGGGTTTTTGGTCTCAAAAGTAAGCTGGACCGGTTTTTCAGGAGCGCTTACGGAACTCTTGAATACATTGATGGTGGTTCCGTTCTGCTCGCTGAGATAGTAGAATGTGTCTCCGTCCGCTGCGAATACAGGGTTCCTGTCTTCTCCGATATAGGATGTGAGCTTCTTGAATGTTCCGTTCTCATTGATGCTCAGTTTGCCGGAGTTGTCATTTCCCTTGTACATCCAGATGTCTCGTGTCACGGCAGATGTGTGATGCTTTCTGAGCGGATCTTCATATCCTTTCAGGTCCTCGTAGAGGATTGTGCCGTTCTTGTTGATTGTCAATGCTGATATAGGAAGAGATGTGACTCTTACCGGTCTGGCGCCGTTGATGTCGGTGTAATACAGCTGTGCGTCTCCCGGATATCCGTCATATGTCACATCCTGCTGAATGTTGGCTGTGAACAGGACTTTTCCGTCAGGAAGAACAGTCTGCAGAGTCTCGTGTCCCGGATGGAAAGTGAGTCTCTTGGGAGTGCCGCCCTCGCATGAGGTTATGAAGATGTCCCTGCTCTTCTCTCTGTAAGATGTGAATACGATGTTCTTTCCGTCTGCTGTCCACTTCGGATTCGAGTCGTATGCAGAATTTGTTGTAATCTGCAATGCCCGTCCGCCAGTAGCAGGTACGACGAAAATGTCTCCCTTGTAGCTGAACGCGATTTTGGTACCGTCAGGGGAAATGCTGTTTGACCGGATCCATTTAGGTGTCTCCTGCCCGGAAGCAAATCCCGCAGATAGCGTAATGGCTAGTGCCAATGAAAGTAATTTCTTCATTTTTATCAATTATTTGTGTTGTTTCCCTTTAATTCCGTAAGGATATTCTCGGTCTTACCAACCAACATGTAAAAATAAGAAGAAATTTCTGGAATTCCCATCATTTTCCGCGCATCCTTGTCTGAAGAACGATTTCACTTCGCCTTGGCGATTCTGATAGTGCCGTTTTGTACATGCGAAACGCCATTTGCTGTTGGCGTACTCGGGATGTATAGTGCCCCGGTGTTTCGCCGAAGTTGTTCTTGAACACCTTGATGAAGTATCCCGGAGTCTGGAATCCGGTCTGCTCGGCGATGTCCGCCACTGAAAGAGTCGTCTCCGTCATCAGTTCGCAGGCGCGTTTCATCCTCATTGTCTCCGTCTTTGCAGGATGAGTAGAAAATGAGAGGGCTGTCCTTGTCCAATCTGAACTCTTCAGAAATATCTGTAGCCTTATTATATATATAGGATGCATTTCTGGTCGCCGCAAGGAACCTGGAACTGTCTATCTGTATCATGTCTTCTGTTGACATGGTACCCGGTATGTGCGCCTTGCGGAAGACATCAGCTATTGCATCATACTGTGCAAGACCATTGGAGGTGCAGGTCCAGAGTTTATGGTCTGCGTGAGCCGCGGTTCGGACATTTTGTCTAGCTGCGGCTTGCGGTTTTTATTTGTAAATCACTGTATATCAATGCCATGAAACGTATTATCGCAGTTCTTTGCGTCCTTCGTCCGCATAAAAACGGGAGCGAAAAAAATAATTTTCAATGATGCAAGTCAATGACAGTGAGAGGTGTAAAATGATGCAGGAGGAGCGTAATATGAAGAAAATGTGAAAAAAAGTTCAGGAAAAGTTTGCAGGTTCAGAAAAAGTGCCTACCTTTGCAATCCCGTTACGAAACAAGGGCATCACACTGAGGCCACGAGTTGAGTGGGGGAGTCAGAAAAAGGGTGGCGGAAGCCGCTGAGTATGACGGAGTTCATTGAAAAGACTGGAACGAAAGTACAAGGAAGCAAGTACCAAACACAAAAAAATCGAGAGCGTTAATTTCTTGG
>ERZ1035032.161-NODE-161-length-56790-cov-20.742945_pt1 | contig 56790 bp, 54 predicted proteins | sample MGYA00520693_ERZ1035032 | MGnify/ENA primary metagenome ERZ1035032 (study PRJEB33766, sample SAMN09781740) | gut metagenome | biome: gut microbiome | host: Homo sapiens | place: Madagascar | study: EMG produced TPA metagenomics assembly of the PRJNA485056 data... | reverse complement strand
AAATGCATAAGAAAAACTTGGAATTCCCGTCAATTGAATAAACGGTTGCGCAAGCGGAAGATATTTATGAATAAATATATTTGCGTAAAAAGGAGAAGGGAGAAAGAGGATGAAACGAAGGTTTATAAGTGGACTGCTTGCCGGTATGATGGCAGTTTCACTGCTTGCCGGATTGCCGGAACCGGTGAAGGTGTCGGCAGAAACAGTTTCCGGTATGGAAAATGCAAATTTTAATTTTGAGGATGGACTGACCGGATGGGACACAACCGGAACGGTCACGGAGGAAACATCAGGTGCACAGGGAGGAAGCAAATATGTGCATCTGGAAGACAGTAAAAGATAAGGCACCGGTCGTCGTTTCGGTTGATAAGACAGCATTAAATGCGCAGATTGCCAAAGCTGAAAAAATAAATGCATCAGACTATACAGAAGAAAGCTATAAAGTTTTTGCTGAGGCACTTGCAGCAGCAAAAGAGGTGGCAGCAAACGAAAAGGCAACCGTTGGCCCGAAGAAAGCGACAAATAAAAAAGTTGTATGGTCATCTTCGAATACGAAATATGCGACGGTAAACAGCAAAGGTGTTGTGACAGCAAAGAAAGCCAGAGCAGGAAAAACAGTTACGATCACGGCAAAAGCAGCGGATGGATGCGGTGTTCGTGCCAAAGCCAAGATCAGGATCATGAAACATACAGTTACAAAGATCACATTACAGGCAAAAGATAAAACAGTGAAAGCCGGTAAGAAGATAACTGTGTATGCAAGAGTAAAAACAAATGGAAAGAAAGCCAATTCAAAGATTAAATGGACTTCTTCAAACAACAAATATGCGACAGTAAACAGCAAAGGTGTTGTGACGGCAAAGAAAGCCGGAATTGGAAAAACAGTTGCGATCACGGCAAAAGCAACCGATGGAAGTGGTAAGAAAGCAACCATAAAAATCAAGATCAAAAAATAAGTCAAAGAGACTGCGGTATGAAAAATGCCGCAGTTTTTCTTTTAAAAAAATATCTATGATTTGTCGGGAAAAATACTGTAAAATATAGTGTAGACAGTTATACTCTTATTCATTAACATAAATGAATAAGCAATGTTTTTTGCAGGCTGCCAGAGAATAAAGCCTGACATTAAAACCGGTATAAGTATGGAGGATGGACATATGGAACTGAATCATAATAAAGAAAAACTTGACAATTATAGAAAACGTGCGGCAGAATTGGTCGGTAAAATGACACTGGAAGAAAAAGTGGCACAGACCCTGTATCAGGCACCGGCGGTGGAACGGTTAAATATAAAGGCATATAACTGGTGGAACGAGGCACTGCATGGTGTGGCAAGAGCCGGCACAGCAACAGTATTTCCGCAGGCGATCGGTCTGGCTGCAACTTTTGACGAAGATCTGTTAGAACAGGTCGGGGATGCGGTGTCAACGGAGGCAAGAGCCAAATTTAATATGCAGCAGGAAGGAAAAGATACAGATATTTATAAAGGTCTGACTTTCTGGGCGCCGAATGTCAATATTTTCCGCGATCCAAGATGGGGCAGGGGACATGAGACTTTCGGGGAAGATCCGTATCTGACCAGCCGTCTTGGAGTACGGTATATTGAAGGCTTACAGGGACATGATGAAAATTATTTAAAAGCGGCTGCATGTGCGAAACATTTTGCAGTTCACAGCGGACCGGAGGTGGTGCGTCATGAATTTGATGCAGAGGTGACGGAACAGGATTTAAGGGAAACATATCTGCCGGCATTTGAAGCATGTGTAAAAGAAGGAAAAGTAGAAGCAGTAATGGGGGCGTATAACCGGACAAATGGAGTTCCGTGCTGTGGAAACAAACGTCTGCTGAACGATATTCTGCGAAAAGAATGGGGATTTTTGGGACATGTGACATCTGACTGCTGGGCAATCAGGGATTTTCATGAAGGACATCATGTTACAAGCACCGCAATCGAATCGGTTGCGATGGCAATGAATAATGGCTGTGACTTAAACTGCGGTACATTGTTTGGCTTTCTGGTTCAGGCGGTAAGACAGGGACTGGTCAAAGAAGAACGTTTAGATGAGGCTGTCACAAATCTTTTTACGGCAAGAATGAAACTGGGTGTGTTCGATAAAAAAGAAGAAAACCCATATGATAAAATTCCTTATCTTGCCGCAGACAGCAAAGAAATGAGAACTTTCAATGAAGCAGTAGCAAAACGCACGGTTGTCCTGTTAAAAAATAAGGAGCATATATTACCGCTTGATAAAAATAAAATAAAAACGATCGGTGTGATCGGGCCGAATGCAGACAGCAGACGTGCGTTAGTTGGCAATTATGAGGGAACTGCGTCACGTTACATTACTGTGTTAGAGGGAATTGAAGATTATGTCGGCGATGATGTGAGGGTGCTCTATTCAGAGGGATGTCATCTTTATAAGGATCGTACCAGCAATCTGGCACAGGAGAATGACCGCATGTCGGAAGTGCTTGGTGTATGTAAAGAGAGTGATGTGGTTATTGCAGTACTTGGGCTCGATGCAGGTATTGAGGGAGAAGAAGGAGATGCAGGCAATGAGTATGGCAGTGGTGACAAACCGGATCTGAATCTTCCGGGACTACAGGAGGAAATTTTAGAAGCAGCAGTATCCTGTGGCAAACCTGTTGTTTTAGTCCTGTTATCGGGAAGTGCGCTTGCGGTAAGCTGGGCGGATGAACATGTGGATGCGATCATACAGGGATGGTATCCGGGCGCAAGAGGCGGAGCGGCGATTGCAGATATTTTGTTTGGAGAAGCAAATCCGGAAGGAAAACTGCCGGTCACATTTTACCGTACCACGGAAGAACTGCCGGAGTTTGAAAACTATTCCATGAAGGGAAGAACTTACCGTTATATGAAACAGGAGGCATTATATCCGTTTGGCTATGGACTTTCCTATACGGAGTATACGTATCAGAATATCAGGTTTTTAGAGCAGAGACCAAAGACCTCTGATGGGGTAACGATCGGTGTGTCCGTAAAAAATACCGGAAAAATGGATGGTATCGAGACGGTACAGGTTTACGTGAAGGCAGAACATTCTGATATGCCATATGGACAGTTGAAAAAGATCGTAAAACTTCCACTTCACGCAGGAGAAGAAAAAGAAATTCACATCCGCTTAGAACCAGAGGCGTTTATGCTGTATGATGAGAAAGGAAAGAAGATCCTGCCGTCTGGAAACTTCCGGATATTTGTTGGAGGTATGCAGCCGGATACGCGCAGCGAGAGGCTTGCCGGAAAAACGGTAAAAAGTCTGATACTGGAATAAAATTAGGAAAAAAAATAGGAAAAAAATAGGATTGATTTTTGCCCTTGGTTGTACAATAATAAACTTAGCTGCGCAACTAAGCGCAAAAAAGCGAGGGACGAGAGTTTATGGATAAGGGGTTAGAAAAAAATATTACGATTGCGGACGTGGCGGAGGCGCTTGGGGTATCGAAGACAACCGTGTCACGTGCAATTTCCGGTAAAGGACGTATTGGCAAGGAGACAAGAGAGCGCGTGCTCGCCTACATAGAAGAACATGATTATAAGCCGAATGTCATTGCGAAAGGGCTTGCGCAGTCTAAAACTTATAATATCTGTGTTGCCATGCCGGGAGAGTATGATGTTGTGGATCTTACATTCTTTCAGGAATGTCTGTTTGGCATACAGGAGATCGCTGGAAGCATGGAATACGACATCCTGCTTTCTATCTGTATGACAAATGATATATCTTCTTTAGAGCGTATCATTGCTAACCATAAAGTGGATGGTGTGATTTTGATGCGGACTTTTGTGGAAGATGAGCAGATCGAGTTTTTACAGACAAAAAATGTACCGTTTGTCACGATCGGAAGTACCAGTACCAATTATAAAGGTGTGATCCAGGTAGACCACAATCACAAGAGCGCATGCAAAGAACTTACATCGATCATATTGATGAAACAGATGGAAAAAATTGCGCTGATCGGCGGCAATGAGGAACATGTGGTCACACAGAGCCGTCTGCGGGGATTTCGCGAAGCATATGCAAAGATGGGAAAAGAGTTAGATGAGGACCTGATGTTTTTAAGCCAGGATAATCAGGTTTTGGTGGAAAAAGCAGTCAAAGAAGCGTTGAACCGGCAGGCAGACTGTATTCTATGTATGGATGATGCTGTCTGCAGCCGTGTTTTAAAAACACTCCGCCAGCAGCATGTCAAAGTACCGGAAGATGTCCGTGTGGCATCGTTTTATAACAGTATGGTACTTGAAAATAACGTACCGTCAATCACATCGCTGTCATTTGATGCGAAAGAACTTGGAATGGTAGCATGCAGAACACTGCTTGATCTGACGGAGGGACTTGAAGTAAAAGAACGCACATTACTTCCATATGAAGTGGTACTCAAAGAATCGACAAAGTAAATACAGACAGGAAAATCTATGGATAGATTGAAGTTATGAATTTGAAATGGGCGAAGCACAGGAAAATGAATGTGTTTCGCTTTTTTTTTACAGAAAACTGTTTTGCTGGGCAGATATACCCAGTTTATATCTTTTGAAAACGTTACCAAATCTGTCCCCAAAATCACTGCTTCAAAAATTGCAAAAAAAGAGCTAAAACATCCATAAAAAGCATGTTACATAATTGAAAATGCACGGAAAATCAATGATTAACGGTTGCGCAAAAGTCGAATATAAAAGAAAGAGAAGAAAATAATATTGTGTAAAATTGCTAAAAAATGGTCGGATTTATTATAAATAGTGTACATTGACACAAAGACACAACGTGGATATACTTTAACCATAGAACAACCGATTGCGCATGGCGCAACACGAAAAAGCGTTCTAAAAGAACATTTTTTTCTATCAAGGAAAAGGGAGGATTTTCAAATGAAGAAAAAAGTCATCAGCACAGTATTATGTGCAGCAATGGTAGCTTCCATGTTCGCAGGATGTGGAAACAAAGCAGCAAACAACAGCACAGCAGACAATGCAGCAGAGAGCAGTGATGCAGCTGCAACAACAGAAGCAGGCGATGCAGCTGCAGAGACAGAGGCAGCATCAGCTTCCGATGATGCAATCGCAAATCTGATCGCATCTACAGATGGAACCGTAGATATCCAGTTATGGTGCTCAGAACTTGAAGCTTATCAGAACGTTATGAAAGAGCTGACAGACAAATTCAAAGAGCAGTACTCAGATGTAGATTTCAACATCACAATCGGTGCTGTATCTGAGGCAGATGCCAAAGATAAGATTCTTGAGGATATTGATGCGGCAGCAGATGTATTCGTATTTGCAGATGATCAGGTAAATGATCTTGTAAATGCAGGTGCGCTTCAGGAAGTGGCAGCTACATATACATATGATCCGAAAGAAACAAACTCAGAGGCAACTGTAGCAGCAGCTACCAAAGACGGAAAACTTTACGCTTATCCGTTAACAGCATCAAACGGTTATTTCTTATACTATGATTCAAACATCTTCTCTGAAGAGGATGTGGCTTCCTGGGAAAATCTTACAGCAAAAGCGGAAGAAGCAGGAACAAAAGTTGGCATGAATGTAGCAGATGGATGGTATCTGTATGGATTCTTCTCTGGTGCAGGCTGTGAACTTTCCATGAATGAAGATAACTCAAATAATTGTGACTGGAACTCTGAGACTGGTCTTGCAGTAGCACAGAGTATTGAGAATATCACTTCTTCCCCAGCATTTGTAAGCGTACAAGATCAGGATGCAATTACCATGTTAAATGACGGTACACTTGGCGCATATGTTTCCGGTACATGGAACACCGGATCTTTTGAAGCGAAATATGGTGACGGATATGCAGCATGCAAATTACCTACTTTCGATGTAAACGGAACAGCTACACAGATGGGATCTTATGCAGGATACAAATTTGTAGGTGTGAATTCCCATGCTAAAAATGTTGGCTGGTCAATGCTCCTTGCTGAGTATCTCACAAATGAGGAGAGCCAGTTAGCAATTGGTAACGCTACATCAGAGGGACCAGCTAACACAGTAGCAGCAGCTCAGATTGATTCTCCGGCACTTGCAGCACTTGCAGCGCAGTCAGAGTTTGCAGATCAGCAGGTTGTAGGAAATAATTACTGGGATCCGGCAAAGGCACTTGGACAGAATCTGGTTGACGGTGCAACAGATCTTCAGGCTGTACTTGATGATGCAGTAGCTGGTATTACACAGCCGGTAGCTGAATAATCAAAATATCTGTAAAACTCATATTTCCACATGACCTGACAGACAGGTCATGTGGGGATTTTTAAAAAGAGAAAAGTTTTTGTTACCGAAACAAAAATTCTCATTCACGCGCATAGGGAGTGAATCTATGAAAACATTTTTAAACGCAATCAAAAAATACTTTGTCGATTTCGGAACAGCCGTGGCAAAGGGCGATATCTGGTGCAAGCTTTCACTGCTTGTTATGGGTGCCGGATACTGGGGACGTAAACAGATCGTCAAAGGTATCTTAATGACAGCACTTGAAGTGATAGTAATCCTGTTTACAGGAATGTTCTCTATCAATTACATTAAGGATTTAAATACACTTGGTACTGTTCAGTATGAGTCTGTATTTGATCCACTGACATTGAAAAACACTGTTAATGATTACGATAACTCGTTACTGATCTTATTATATGGTATTGTCGGAATCCTCGTAATCGTAGCATTCATATTTTTATATATAAGCAATATGAAGACTGTATACCGCCTTCAGCTTATGAAAGAAGAGGGAGAACATGTCAATACATTTGCGGAAGATATAAAATCTCTTTTCAATGGTAAGTTTTATATCACATTACTTACCCTGCCGAGTATCGGTGTTATTATGATGAACATTATACCGATCATTTTTATGTCCTGTGTGGCATTTACCAATTATGATATGGATCATATGCCGCCAAACTACCTGTTTACATGGGTTGGACTTAGAAACTTCAAGAATATGTTTACAGGCGGCACCACGATCACATTCTCCTATGCATTCGTAAGAATTCTTGCATGGACAATGATCTGGGCAGTATCGGCAACATTTACAACTTTCATCGGTGGTATTCTTTTGGCAAAGCTGATCAACCATGAAGATACACATTTTAAAAAAATGTGGAGATCACTTTTTGTTGTGACAATCGCGATTCCACAGTTCGTAACATTGCTTCTTGTAAGCAAAATGTTCAGCGACCATGGTATTGTAAATACATTATGTTCCAACATCGGTCTGACAGGCTGGTTACAAAGTATCGGACTTGTTTCAGGAAACTATATTCCATTTCTTTCCAAACCGGGCTGGTCTCATGCAATGATCATTCTTATTAATATCTGGGTCGGTGTTCCATATCAGATGCTTTCCGCTACCGGTATTCTGATGAATATTCCGACAGATCAGTTGGAGAGTGCACGTATCGATGGTGCAAATAAATGGCAGATCTTCTGGAAGATCACAATGCCGTATGTATTATTTATCTGTGGACCATCCCTGATTCAGAGCATCATTGCAAACATCAATAACTTTAACGTTATTTATCTGCTGACAAGTCCCAATGCAACAGCAAACATGGCATTTGCAAACTCTAATGCAAAAGAGACAGACCTTCTCATTACATGGCTGTTTACATTGACCAACGATAACTCAAACTATAAGATGGCATCGGTAATTGGTATTATTTCATTTGCTATCTGTGCGCTTCTTACATTGCTTAGCTATACAAGAATGATCAGTGGTGATAAAGAGGAGGTGTACCAATAATGAAAAAGAAAACATGGAAAATCATTGTAAGACATTTAGTACTTGCTCTTTTGGCAATCATCTGGCTGATTCCGATTGTATGGCTGGTTGTAACATCCCTTTCCACTACAAAGGGTGTAAGTTACCAGCACTTTTTCCCGGAACACTGGACACTGGCAAACTATCATCAACTGTTCTTCAAGACAGATACAGCAGCAAACTTCCCTGCATGGTTTAAAAATACTTTTATCGTAGCATTTTTTACCTGCATCGTTTCATCCGCTTTTGTACTGATGGTCTCTTATGCATTCAGTTGTATGAGATTCAAGGCGAGAAAATCTCTGATGAGCTTTTCTATCATTCTTGGAATGTTCCCGGGTGTACTTTCCATGATCGCTGTTTATTTTGTTTTAAAAATGATCGGACTTACTGATTCACTTGCAGGTCTGGTTATCGTATATTCTGCAGGTTCGGGACTTGGGTTTTTAGTATTGAAAGGCTTCTTTGATACCATACCGGTTTCACTGAGAGAGGCTGCCCGCTTAGAGGGTGCTTCCGAGGCAACAATTTTTGGAAAAATCATTATTCCGCTGTCAAAACCGATGATAGTATATACGATTATCAACTCTTTCCTGAATCCATGGATGGATTTTGTTCTGGCACGGATCATGATCAAGTCGAAAGAGTCGGCAGACTGGACAGTTGCAATTGGTCTTTACAACCTGTTACAGAAGACTCTGATCGGAGATTACTTCGCAATCTTCTGTGCCGGCGGTGTAATGATCGCAATCCCGATTTCAATTCTCTTCGTAGTAATGCAGAAATTCTATGTAGAGGGTGTTACTGGCGGAGCTGTAAAAGGATAGAAAAATATTTTTAGAGGAGAAAGAAAAAAATGGATAAATTTGTACTGAATCTTATTCATCGTCCGGAGCTGGTTCCAGAGTATTCTGCGACAGTGACAGGACAGGGAAAAGAAGAGGATATCGGAGATAAGGCACTGCTGACAGAGTCTTTGGATATCTTTAAGACACAGCAGAGATTAGCTCACGAGAATGGATTAAAAGTAACCATTCAGATGACATATGCTTCACTCTTCAATGATGAAGCAGTAGAGATCGCAAAACATGACCATGAAGTATATGGTGATGAGATCGCATTATCTTTATTAGGACTTCCTTGTGAGGAGTTCCGCGAAAAATATAAGACAAAAGACTTCTGTATCTGGATGTTCTCCATGGAAGATAAGAAAGCCATCGTAAATGATGTATTCGAGAAATTCCATGACAGATTCGGCTTTTATCCGGAGTCAACAGGATCTTATTATATGGATGCTGATCTGACAAACTATATCAAAGCAACTTATCCGACTGTAAAATGTGCAGTTGCTACCTGCTGGGAGGAAGGTCCGAAGGCATATCACACCTGCAACAACTCCTGGTATACATTATTTGATGGCGGCCCATGGGCACCATGGATCCCATCGAAACAGAACACACATGCACCGGCTGCAAATAAAGAGGAAGACAGTGGTATCGTAGCGATCCCTCATCTTTCCCGTGACCTGATCGCATGTTACGATGGAAATGGTTCGAACTTCGGAACACATCCGCAGAACGTACTCCGTGGTATGATCTATGACACAAAGACATGGGAGTATCCATATCTTTATAATTTAATCGACCAGTACCGTTCCTTAGAGAAATATAACAACGGATATGCATACAACATGATGTTCGTTGGACCGGGCTGGATGAACAAGATGGGACGCTGGGAGCAGCCATATGAACTTCTTTACAAATCCTACAGTGATGGATGTGCTTACTATGGAAAGCTGAAAAAAGAAGGTCAGTTAATTGACATGACTATGTCAGAGTTTGCTGATTATTATCGTGAGAAAAAAGGTGTCAACCAGAACAATTACAATGAGCCGGAATGTGCTCTCTGGAGAGATATCTTATATGGTTCAGACAAACAGTTATTCTGGTACTGCGATCCGTACATGAGAGCATGTGTTAATATGGATCAGGGCGGTGCGATCGTTGATCTTCGTCCTTATGCAGCAAAATTAGAGTGGCCGGTCGGCATTGGAACAAAACATGTTCAGGATGCATCCTACCCATTCTTAATCCAGGAGAAATACCGTGCAGGTTACTTTACACATTACGCAGGAGAGGGAACTGTAAGAAGTGCAAAACTTTCTTACAAAGGAGAGGAAGTTGATCTCTGCCTCTGCCCGACACATGCACACTTCTCCCAGGAAGGCAAGACAAGAATCCTTACATTAGACCCTGTTACAATCGAGTTTAAGGATCTGACTGTAAAACTTCAGACAAAAGAATACTTTGAGGAAGGATCTTCCAACATCAGGATCGAGCGTCACATCTTAGAGATGAGTGATCCGACTGCAGAAGTAACATTAAATGAATACATGGTTGCATGCTATGGTACAACTGAGTATTCCGAGGATATGAGTCATATCACATTAAAGATCGACGGACCGGAAGAAAAGACGATCAACTATGAATACAAATGCCGTGAAGAGGGCGTCGTAGGAGCTACAGAGGTTTCTGCAGTTGTTCCTGAAATCGAGACAAGAGTATCCATGACAGCATCCGATGCAAAGGCAGAAGGATATGTAAAAGAAGGATATGCATTCTCACCAATGTTCACATTGGGATATAGAAAAACAATCTCAGATAAGGAGGTATTTGCAACATGGCTCAACTTGGCAAAGGCAAATTAAATTATAGATGCCCATCCTGTTTTTTAAGAGATCTTGACATCGATATGTTCTACAATAAAGAAACTGGTATTTATAGCTGTATCCGCTGTCAGTACCGTGGAACGGAAGAGGATGTATTAGAGAAAAACGAAATGATCCGTTTCCGTTATAAAGCAATGCATGATAGAATTACAAAATTTGATTTTGATTAAATTCTGATATCAGAAACAAAATGGCTGCCGTACTGAAATAATGTACGGCAGTTTTAAAAAGAGGTAATAACCATGGGGAAAAAGAAAAAAGACACGATGGAACTAAGATTTTATGAAGTTCCGCAGGGTGAATATGTTCTGGCACTTTTAGGAGACAGCTGGATTCGTGATTACGGACATGATGAAAGCAATCTTCATTTTCACAATCTCATGGAAATCGGATATTGTAAAAACGGTACCGGCAGGCTGATCTTAAATGAACAGACAAAAAGCTACGAACCGGCAATGGTCAGTATTATTCCGCAGAATTACCCGCATGTGACGATCAGTGATATAGCGGAGGGACCAAGCTATTGGGAATATCTATTTTTTGATCCGATGGTCATGATCCAGGAATTGTATCCGGATAATGCTGTCATGCAAAAAAAAGTATTACAGATGGTCAATCGAAAGGCTTTGTTTTTCCATGAATGGGAAAATCGCGGGATTTCCGTTCTTGTGAAGATGCTCATGGATGAGATGAGACAGAAAAAAAGCCATTTTAATGACTGTGTCAGAGGTCTTTTGATCGCATTTTTTACAGAATTGCTCCGTATGTGTGAAAGTGATGTATCGGAGGATGAAGTAAAGAAAAAGACAGGTGTTTCCCAGATTACGGCAGCACTTGATTATGTCAGATTAGAGTATGCGAATAATATTCGTGTGGAAGAACTTGCAAAGGCAAGTCATATGAGTGAGACGCATTTCAGAAGAGTGTTTGAATCTTATATGAATATGTCACCTATGGATTATATCAATCTGATGCGTGTGCAAAAAGCCTGTGATATCATGAAAAAGACAAATGATCCGATGGATGTGGTCGCACAGAAAGTGGGATTTACCACGACATCTACATTTAACCGGAACTTCAAAAAATATCTGAATACATCTCCGTATCAGTGGAAGATCAGTCCGGAAAATTATGAGAGAAAACTGTTAAATTATAATATTTCCGCTTTGAAAGGCTGGTAAAACTTATGGTTGAAAATGCGTGTTTTGTGTTGAAATACAGATGCAAAATGCGCATTTTTTCGTTAAAATGGAGATAAGAAAAAGATAAAAGGAGAACAATACATGTCATTCGAAATAAAAAAGATCCATGATCCGAAGTTTTTTAAGGAAAACTGTATGTCAGCGCACTCTGATCATATTTCATATGCAGATGAGAAAGAGGCAGAGGAGAAAAAAAGCAGCTTCCGGTTACCGTTAGATGGCATCTGGAAATTTCATTATGCAAAAAATTATGCACAGGCTGTTACCGGATTTGAGGCAGAGGATTTTGACTGCAAATGCTGGGATGATATCCGTGTGCCGGCGCATATCCAGATGGAAGGTTATGATATTCCACAGTATGTGAACATCCAGTACCCGTGGGACGGCAGGGAAGATGTATGGCGCGATACGGTGCCGAGTGAATTTAACCCGGTAGCAAGTTATGTAAAATATTTTACACTGCCGGAAGGGTTTATGAAAAATGGTCTTTATATTTCCTTTCAGGGTGTTGAGAGTGGTTTTGCACTGTGGTTAAACGGTCAGTATGTCGGTTACAGCGAAGACAGTTTTACACCGTCCGAATTTGACCTGACTCCGTATGTAAAAGAAGGTGAAAACAAGCTGGCAGTACAGGTGTTTAAGTGGACATCATCAAGTTGGTGTGAGGATCAGGATTTTTACCGGTTTTCCGGTATTTTCCGCTCGGTTTATCTGTATACAATGCCAAAAGTGCATGTATATGATCTGAAAGTGCAGCCGGTTTTAGACGAGACACTTATAAATGCAGATCTTCTTGTTACAATGCAGATGCGCGGCACTGGAAGGGCAAGATTTACATTGACAGGAAGTAAAGATTATTCTGTTTTGGAAGAAAAAGAGCAGCAGGTTATTTTCTTTGAGGAGTTACCGGTTTCTGAGGGAGAAGTTTATTTTGAAAAACAGGTGAATAAACCGGAGCTGTGGAGTGCAGAGATCCCCAATTTATATACGCTTACGATAGAATGTTTTGATACAGAGGGAGAAAGAAGTGAAGTTATCTGCCAGAAAATCGGATTCCGCCGTTTTGAAATGAAAGACGGTATTATGACATTAAATGGAAAGCGTATCGTATTTAAGGGTGTCAACCGTCATGAGTTCAGTTCCAAAACAGGTCGTGCAGTGACAAGGGAAGAGGTTTTAAAAGACATCGTTACGATGAAACAGAACAACATCAATGCAATCCGTACCTGCCATTACCCGGATGCCTCCATCATATATGATCTCTGCGATGAGTACGGACTCTATATGATCGCAGAAAACAATCTCGAATCACACGGTTCGTGGGATGCTGCGATGCATGGATCTGTGCCGAAAGACACGATCGTTCCTGGAGACAACATGGACTGGGAGCCTATGATGCTTGACCGTGTCAATTCCTGTTATCAGAGAGATAAAAACCATCCGGCTGTTTTAATCTGGTCAGTCGGAAATGAATCTTACGGCGGAAAAGTAATTTTTGACATGTCCGAAAAATTCCGTGCCTTAGATCCATACCGTCTGGTTCATTATGAGGGAATTTTCAATGATCGCAGATATGAGGCGACCAGCGATATGGAAAGCCAGATGTATACCAGCGTGGAAAATGTAAAAAAATTCCTCGCCGAGCATAAGGAAAAACCGTTTATTATGTGTGAATATACGCATGCGATGGGAAATTCCTGTGGTGCCATGCACAAATACACGGATCTGACTGATACGGAACCGAGATATCAGGGCGGTTTTATCTGGGATTACATTGACCAGTCCATTTTGAAAAAAGACCGTTATGGAAAAGATTTTCAGGCATACGGCGGAGATTTCTTAGAGCGGCCGACGGATTATAATTTCAGTGGAAATGGAATCTGTTATGGCGGTGACAGAGATCCATCCCCGAAAATGCAGGAAGTAAAATTCAATTATCAGAATATCAGTGTCCTGTTTGAAAAGGATGGAAAATTCACGGTAGTGAATAAGAATCTGTTTGCGGGTACAGACCAGTTCCGCTGTGTGGCAGTTTTACAGAAAAATGGAGTTGTGATAAAAAAACAGGAGATCAAAACAGCAGTACCACCGCTTAGTTCTTCCGATTATGAGATACCGTTTGCAGTTTTGCGGGCAGATGGTCAGAATCAGAAAAAAGAAGAACCGGACGTAGAATATGCACTTACGGTTTCATTCCTTTTAAAAGAGGACAGAAGTTGGGCAGATGCAGGTCATGAAGTTGCATTTGGACAGAAGATTTATAAAAAGAGTACCGTTTTCCATGCATCCCAAAAACCAATCCGTGTGGTTCACGGAAAGGTAAATATCGGTGTGAAGGGTGAAGATTTTGACTGTCTGTTCTCCATGTTGAATGGTGGACTTGTTTCTTACCGTTATGCGGGAAAAGAGATGATTGAAAAGATCCCGATGCCGAATTTCTGGAGGGCACCGGTTGACAATGATAACGGAAGTATGGCACCGGCGCGCTATGCGCAGTGGAAGATCGCCAGCATGTATATCAGCCACAGAAATGGAGGAATGTTTGACAATGTTCCAACGAAAGTGGAAGAAAAAGATAATACCGTAAAGATCACCTATACTTATTTTATGCCGACAACACCATCAAGTAAATGTGAGGTGTCCTATACTGTTTTTGGTGATGGAACGATCGAGACAAAACTGATGTATGATCCGGTGGAGGGACTTCCTGATATGCCGGAGTTTGGTATGATGTTTCAGTTTGATGCAGATTATGACAATTTAACTTGGTATGGTATGGGACCGGATGAGACGTATGCAGACCGGAGACATGGTGCGAAACTTGGAATCTACAGTAATAAAGTAGCTGACAATATGGCAAAATACTTAGTTCCGCAGGAATGCGGCAACAAAGTCGGTGTGCGCTATGTGCGTCTTGTGGATGCAAAAGGCAGAGGTATTCTGTTTGAGGGAGATGAATTAAGTTTTTCTGCACTCCCATATACACCGCATGAACTTGAAAATGCAGCACATGTTTATGAACTGCCACAGATACATCATACGATCGTCCGTGTGGCAATGGCACAGATGGGAGTCGGCGGCGATGACAGCTGGGGTTCATGGGTACATCCGGAATATCATATTGATGTGACAAAACCGCTGGAATTTACGTTCCGCTTTAAAGGAATATAGTATAAGTAATAAAGTATAAGAAATAAGCCCGGCTGCCTGATTTATTTATGTTTTGGCACAAATATTACAGCTTATGAAAAGGAAGGGAATGACTATGAATTTTGTAAAAGGAATGGATTTATCTACACTTGCAGAGTTGGAGAAGTGTGGTGCGAAATATTATGACAACGGAGAAGAAAAGGATATTTTGGAGATCATGAAATCTTATGATGTGGATACGATCCGTATCCGTGTCTGGAATGATCCGTGGTCAGAAACAGGAGAATCTTACGGTGCAGGAGAAAATGATCCAAAGACATCTCTTGAGATCGCCAAAAAGGTGACAAAAGCAGGTTTTGGTGTGCTTTTAAATCTGCATTACAGTGATTTCTGGGCAGATCCGGGAAAACAGTTTAAACCGAAGGCATGGGAAAATTATGGTGTCAAAGAGTTAGAGCAGGCAGTTTATGATTTCACGTTAGAGATGATGCATCTTTATCTGGAAAACGGTGTCAATATCACGATGGTACAGGTCGGAAATGAACTTTCAAATGGTCTGCTCTGGCCGGAAGGCAAGGTGCCGAACTATGATAACATTGCAACATTTGTCAATGCCGGTATCCGTGCTGTCCGCAAAGCAGATGAAGAGCGTCTCGCAGGCTCTATCAAAGGTGTATGCCCGCAGATGAAGGAACTGTCAAAGATTCCGGTTATGATCCATCTTGACAATGGCGGCAATAATGCACTTTACCGTGAATGGTTTGATAATTTTACAAAACGCGGTGAGGATTTTGAACTGATCGGATTGTCCTATTATCCATTCTGGCATGGATCTCTTCAGATGTTAAATGACAACATGAATGATATCGCAAAGCGTTATGGCAAAGATCTGATCGTAGCTGAAGTTTCCATGGGATATACAATGGAAGATTACAAAGATTATGAGAAACTGTCCGACGAAGAGCGCAAAGGATATGCGACAAAGCCGGCATTGGTCGAGAAAATCGAATATCCGATGACCATACAGGGACAGTACGATTTTATGGAAGATTTCTTAAAACGTATCAGCCATATTGACGGTGGAAAAGGAAAGGGATTTTTCTACTGGGAGCCGGCATGGATTCCGGTTCCGGGTTCCGGCTGGGCAACACCTGCATCTTTAAAATATATACAGGATCCGGGACCATGTGGCAACGAGTGGGCAAATCAGGCATTATTTGATTATAAGGGAAATGCGCTGCCAACATTGAAACTGATCCGCGATTTTGAAGCATAAAATAATTGATGATAAGAAAAGGTTTTAAAATCCTGCAACATTTATGTAAAAATGTTGCAGGATTTTCTGCACTTTGTTGCAGTTTGCATTTCAGCCATTGCAAAGGGAGTTGGATGCAGTATAATAGGAATATCAAAGAAAACAAAACAAATGCATCCTGTTTTCCAAGGATAAAAAAACGAACAGGATGATGTGTGGCAAAATAAGAACAAATGATGTATTAGAAGAAATTAAAGGAGGATTCAAGATGGTTTGGGAGAACGTACTGGCAAAGTTTAAAGAGTTATTTGGAGATGAAGGTGAGATCGGTGTTTATTTTGCACCGGGACGTGTGAACATGATCGGAGAGCATACCGATTACAATGGCGGTCATGTATTTCCTTGTGCACTGACGATCGGTACTTATGGTGTGGCAAGAAAAAGAAATGATAAGAAGCTGCGTTTTTATTCCATGAACTTTGAGCAGCTTGGCGTGTTAGAGTCATCGGTAGAGAATTTAAAACCGGAGAAAGAAGCTGACTGGACAAATTACCCGAAGGGTGTAATGTGGGCATTTGGAGAAAAAGGCATGAAAGTAGAGCAGGGTATGGATCTTGTATTATTCGGAAATATCCCGAATGGTTCCGGACTTTCTTCTTCTGCATCCGTAGAGGTTTTAACAGGATTTATCTTATGCGATATGTTCGGATTTGACGTGACAAATCAGGATCTTGCACTGATCGGACAGTATTCTGAGAATAAATTTAACGGTGTAAATTGTGGTATCATGGATCAGTTTGCTATCGCAATGGGCAAAGCAGGACACGCAATCTTCCTTGACACGGCAACTTTAAAATATGAGTATGCACCGATCAAACTGGAAAATGCAAAGATCGTGATTTCCTGCAGCAATAAGAAACGTGGACTTGGCGATTCAAAATACAATGAGCGCCGCAGTGAATGTGAGAAGGCATTAGCAGAGTTACAGAAAGTGGTTTCCATTGATGCACTCGGAGATCTGACAGAGGCACAGTTTGAGGAACACAAAGATGCCATTAAAGAGGAAGTGTGTGTAAGACGTGCAAAACATGCAGTCTATGAGAATCAGAGAACAATCAAAGCAGTAGAGGCGCTGAAAAATAATGATGTTGCTTTATTTGGAAAACTGATGAATGAATCACATGTTTCTCTCCGTGATGATTATGAGGTAACCGGTATCGAGCTTGATACTTTGGTCGAAGAAGCATGGAAGATCGATGGTGTGATCGGATCAAGAATGACTGGTGCAGGTTTTGGCGGATGTACGGTCAGTATCGTAAAAGATGAAGCTGTGGATACTTTTATCAAAGAAGTTGGAGCCGCTTATGAGAAGAAGATCGGATACGCAGCAGATTTCTATGTTGTTGAGATCGGTGACGGCCCGGTGAAATTAGCATAAAAAGAGAAGTGTTTCATTGTCAGAAATGACATCGACAGCATAATTGTGTATGCGCGACAGAATATAGTCCGGATACGTAGAATAGCGTAGAGGTGAAGAAGAAAATGATACAGGAAAAGATTTTAGAGTTAACAGAATATGGTCTGGTGACAGGACTGGTTGCACCGGAAGATAAAAGATTTACCATCAATCGTCTGTTAGAGCTTTTTAAATTAGATGAGTTAGAAGAGAACATTGTTACAGCTTATGAAAAAAGAGAACCAATGACACAGAAATCTGCAGAGAAAGCATTAGAGGGTATTCTTACAGAGATGCTTGACTATGCAGCAGAGCAGGGACTGATGCCGGAAGATACGATCACCTACCGCGATCTGTTTGATACAAAGATCATGAGCATGCTTATGCCAAGACCAAGCGAAGTCATTACAAAATTCCGTGGACTTTATAATCATCAGTCTGCCCAGGCAGCAACCGATTATTTTTATAAATTAAGCTGTGATTCAAACTATATCCGCAGATACCGTATCAAGAAAGATTTGAAATGGACTGCAGATACTGAGTTTGGTACATTGGATATCACGATCAATTTATCTAAACCGGAAAAAGATCCAAAAGCGATCGCAGCAGCGAAACTTGCAAAACAGAGCGGTTATCCGAAATGTTTACTCTGCAAGGAAAATGAGGGATATGCAGGCCGTGTGAACCATCCGGCAAGACAGAACCACAGGATCATTCCGGTAACGATCAATGGCAGTGACTGGTTTTTCCAGTATTCTCCTTATGTTTATTATAATGAGCACTGTATCATCTTTAACGGACAGCATACGCCAATGAAGATCGAGCGTGCTACTTTTGGTAAACTGCTTGATTTCGTAGAGCAGTTCCCGCATTATTTTGTTGGTTCAAATGCAGATCTTCCGATCGTTGGCGGCTCTATTTTGAGCCATGATCATTTCCAGGGCGGTCATTATGAATTTGCCATGGCAAAAGCTCCGGTGGAAAAAGAGATATCATTCAAGGGATTTGAGGATGTCAAAGCAGGTATCGTAAAATGGCCGATGTCCGTTATCCGTATCAGCGCAGAGAAAAAAGACCGCCTGATCGAGCTGGCAGATAAGATTTTACTGGCATGGAGAGGTTACACAGACGAGGCTGCATTTGTTTTTGCCGAGACAGACGGAGAGCCACATAACACGATCACTCCGATCGCAAGAAGACGCGGCGATTTATACGAACTGGATCTGGTATTGCGTAATAATATCACAACAGAAGAACATCCGCTGGGTGTTTACCATCCGCATGCAAAACTGCACCATATCAAGAAAGAGAATATCGGTCTGATCGAGGTTATGGGACTTGCAGTGCTTCCGGCACGTCTGAAAAAAGAGATGGCAGATTTAGAGCAGGCATTGCTTGATGGAACATCTATCCGTGAGGATGAAGTCCTTGAAAAACATGCAGACTGGGTAGAAGAGTTCCTTCCGAAATACGGATTTACATTCGGTACCGGTTTAGAGGGCGAAGTTACTCCGGAAAGACTGCATGAGATCGTGCAGACAGAGATTGGTCTGGTATTTATGGAAGTATTAAAAGATGCCGGTGTTTACAAATGCACGGAAGAAGGAAGAAGTGATTTCATGCGTTTTGTAGACAAAGTGAATGAATAGTCATATTAACTTTTTTCTATTTGTATATTATCCTAACACATAGAGATATTTCTATGTGAGGTGATTGATTTGGAAAAAATCTATACAGAGACAGCCAAAATCCTCAAAGCGTTGTCTGATCCTAAGAGACTGCGGATCATCTGAAAGGAGGTTTTCATGCGTAAGAAAAAGGTAGCATTTATATGTGTACATTATCGCTATTTCCATGGGATGTGATGTCGGATGTCCGTATATCGGCAGGGAGTTTGATGATAACTGGGGATTGCCTGATCCGACAGGATGTGATGATAAGGTATTTGTGGAAGTGATAGCAGAGATTGAAAAGAATATTTTAAGATTAAAGGAAATGTTTCGCTGATAACCTTGACATTATGACAGACTTTAGTATTATGGTTCTTGAGTAAAGGAGGAAGCTGAAAATGCGTACATTGATTGCTTATTTTTCAAGAGCGGGAGAAAATTATTTTGGCGGTTCCATAAAAAATATAACGGTTGGAAACACAGAGATCTGTGCCGGACTCATAAAAGAATTTTTAGACGCAGATCTTTTTAAAATTGAGATGAAACAGCCGTATTCGGATCGGTACCGGGAGTGTGTTGAACAGGCAAAAGTCGATTTTGCGGAAAATAACAGACCGGAACTCATAAATTATCCGGAAAATATGGGAGACTATGACACCATTATTCTCGGATATCCGAATTATTGTGGGACGATACCGATGGCAGTAGCAACGTTTTTGGAATTCTTTGATACTTCCGGAAAGAAAATCCTTCCGTTTTGCACGAATGAGGGAAGCGGTATGGGCAAAAGTGAGGAAACGATAAAAGCACTGTGCCCGGATGCGGATGTCAGAAAAGGTAAATCCATTATGGGCGGTCAGGCAAAGAGTTCAAAGACAGAACTTGAAGCATGGGTAAAGCAGAATATCTGATCTGCAAAAATTTCCGTTTGACTTTTAAAAATAAAATAATTATAATTCAAAAAAGAACGAGTAGCAAATCTGCGTAAATCCAGTTTTTGCTGCTCGTTTTTTCATAAAAAATTACATCTTATGAATGATTGCCATAAAAAAGTGTGTAGCTTATCAGCGTAAGTCCAGCTTATATGATAGGTGCACACTTTTTTTGTGCAGCAAACAAGATGCAAAACAAGGAGGATTTAAAATGGCAGAGAGTAACAAAATGAAGGAGATGCCGGTAGGTAAGCTCATGGTTCAGATGGGGATACCGATGATCTTATCGATGGCATTACAGGCGGTCTATAATATCGTGGACAGTGCCTTTGTCGGAAACATGAAGGTGGGAAGCGAGGCGGCATTAAATGCACTTACGCTGGTATTCCCCGTGCAGATGCTTATGGTCGCAGTCGGGATCGGAACAGGAGTAGGAACGAATGCGCTGCTTGCAAGGACGCTCGGGCAGGGAAACAGCAAAAAGGCGGCGAAAGTTGCAGGAAACAGCCTGTTTTTAGGTGTGATCATTTATGCAGTATGTCTGTTATTTGGAATTTTCGGGGTAAAAGCATACATTTCCTCGCAGACAGTGGATGCAGAAGTTCTTTCCATGGGAACGGATTATTTGAGAATCTGCTGTGTGATTTCTTTTGGAATCATTTTCTTTTCACTGTTTGAAAAATTATTACAGGCAACAGGACGTTCACTTTATTCTACGATCGGTCAGGTTACAGGAGCAGTGATTAATATCATTCTTGATCCAATCATGATCTATGGTATCGGACCGGTTCCGGAAATGGGGGTAAAGGGTGCTGCCTGTGCAACGGTGATCGGCCAGGTGGCATCGGCGTTACTGTTATTTGTTTTTCATATCAGATTAAATAAAGAATTTGACCACGGAATAAAGTATATGAGACCGGATGCAGGCATTATAAAGGAAATATATGCGATCGGACTTCCGGCGATTATCGCGCAGGCACTGATGTCTGTTATGGTATATGTAATGAACCTTATCTTAAAATTTGTTCCGGCAGCGCAGACCGCATACGGGCTGTTTTACAAAGTGCAGCAGTTTGTATTGTTCCTTGCTTTTGGATTGAGGGATGCGATCACCCCGATCATAGCTTTTGCATATGGCATGCGCAGTAAAAAAAGAATCCAGGATGGAATCAGATATGGCCTTTTATATACCGTTGCACTGATGATCTTTGGCATTAGCATTACAGAAATTTTCCCTGGAGCATTTGCAACTTTGTTTAATGCCGGACAGTCGAGAGAATATTTTATCGGTGCAATGCGGATCATTTCCATCAGCTTTCTTTTTGCAGGGATCAATGTGGCATATCAGGGAATTTATCAGGCACTAGATGGTGGAATCGAATCACTTGTGATCTCACTTTTAAGACAGCTTGTGATCATATTGCCGTTAGCAGGAATATTTTCTGTGTTTGTAAGAAATGGTCAGGCAGGGGTTTCACTGATCTGGTGGGCATTTCCGGTCACAGAGTTTATAGCATGTCTGGTAGGATATGTATTTTTAAAGAAAATCAGAAAAACAAAAGTTGACAGTTTAGATTAGGGAGGGATGAACCATGGCAAAAAGAATTATCACGATCAGCAGGGAATTTGGAAGCGGAGGACGTTTTATCGGCGAGAAAGTGGCAAAAGAGCTTGGAATTGCATATTATGACAAAGATATTATCAGCCAGATCGCAGAGAAATCAGGACTTTCACCGGAATATATCAGGGAAAAAGCAGAATTATCCACAAAAAAAGGGTTGTTTGCGTATGCATTTACAGGAAGGGATATCACGGGAAAATCCGTGGAAGATATCGTATATGAAACGCAGAGCAAAGTGATCATGGAAATAGCACAGAAAGAGGACTGTGTGATCATTGGAAGGAACGCCGATTTTATTTTAAAGGACAGGGATGATGTGCTGAATGTTTTTATACATGGGGATATGCCACAAAAAGTGGAGCGTATCTGCAGGTTATATCATGTGACGGAAGCTGATGCAAAGAAAATGATAATGGATATAGACAAACGCCGCAGCACAAACTATAATTTCTATACGGAACAGAAGTGGGGGCTGGCAGCGAATTATACGTTAGCGTTAAATAGTTCACAACTTGGATATGACAGATGCAGACAGATTATACTGGATTGTGCAAAATAAAACAATATTAGTGATGCAGTACACCGGCGAAAGATAGAATCATTGGAAAGAGGAAGTACATATCCGGATGAAAACGGCAAATGAGAAAACAAAAGAAATGGATATGTTAAATGGAGGACTTGCGGGAAAGCTGATTTTGTTTGCGATACTGATCGTTGGTCTTTCGGTGGGACCGAATGCGGCACTGAGAAGATGCGGATCGTGGATATCAGCAGGGCAGTCGGATATGAGAATGAAAAGCATTTTATGAAGACTTTTAAAAATTCCTGCGGTGTATCTCCAAGTGAGTACCGGAAAAACATGAATTGCGAATAAAAGGAATGATAATTTTTGATTCCAGGTAAACAAAAAATACTTGCACGACCTATCACACAATGCTATACTGTATGACAGTTAGATAACGTTAACTTGTATTTTGAAGGCAAAGTGAGGAGTATGACATGTTTAAAATTAATGACAATTATCAGAAACTTCCGGGAAGTTATTTATTTTCTACCATTGCAAAGAAAGTAAGCGCATATTCTGCAGCAAATCCGGACAAACAGATCATCCGTCTTGGTATCGGTGATGTGACACAGCCGATCGCGCCGGCTATTATCGATGCAATGCACAAAGCAGTTGATGAGATGGGACATGCAGAAACATTCCACGGTTATGCACCGGATCTTGGATATGACTTTTTAAGAAATGCCATTGTGGCAAATGATTACAAAGCAAGAGGATGCGATATCTCTGCTGACGAAGTTTTTGTATCTGACGGAGCAAAGAGTGATTCCGGAAATATCCAGGAAATTTTTGCACAGGATAATAAGATCGCTGTCTGTGATCCTGTATATCCGGTTTATGTAGATTCTAATGTTATGGCTGGAAGAACCGGTACATATGATGCAGATACACAGATGTGGAGTGATGTGATCTATATGCCTTGTACCAGTGACAATAATTTTGTACCGGAGCTTCCGAAAGAGACACCGGATGTTATTTATCTGTGTCTGCCGAATAACCCGACCGGAACAACGATCACGAAATCACAGTTACAGGAATGGGTAGATTATGCAAACAAAGTCGGTGCAGTGATCATCTACGATGCAGCTTATGAGGCATATATCAGTGAGGATGATGTGGCACATTCCATCTATGAGTGTGAGGGAGCAAAGACCTGTGCGATTGAGCTTCGCAGTTTTTCTAAAAATGCAGGATTTACCGGAGTACGTCTTGGATTTACGGTTGTTCCAAAAGAATTAAAATGCGGGGATGTCTCCTTAAATGCGATGTGGGCAAGACGCCACGGAACAAAGTTTAACGGTGCGCCTTATATTGTACAGCGTGCCGGTGAGGCAGTTTACTCCGATGCCGGAAAAGCACAGTTAAAAGAGCAGGTCGGTTATTATATGAAGAATGCAAAAGCCATCAAGGAAGGTCTGACGAAAGCCGGCTATACTGTATTTGGCGGTGTAAACGCACCATATATCTGGTTAAAAACACCAGATCAGATGACGTCCTGGGATTTCTTCGATTATCTGCTTGAAAATGCCAATGTGGTTGGTACACCGGGATCTGGATTCGGACCGAGCGGTGAGGGATATTTCAGACTGACAGCATTCGGAACTTATGAGAATACACTTGCAGCTATGGAGAGAATACAGAAATTATAAGATTTAATAAGACTGCCGGGTGAACCTCGTGTAGATTACAATCATGAATAAAACGGACAGAACCGGTTTTGGGTTTCTGTCTGTTTTAGCATATTGACAGCAGAGGTATGAGAAAATTTGTAACTAAAAGGGGGTTTTTGCGGAAAATGGATCGGTCAGTTTTCATGATCAAAAGAACAAAGACCCTGCATCAGGAGTGGAAATATAAAAAGACTGCTGAATTAGAGCAGCAGAGGCAGGATTTTTTAGAAGAAAAGAGAAAATTAGAAGAAGAACGACGCAGGTTTGAACGTGAGAAAAAGGAGTTTTCTGCACGTGCCCAGCTTGAAAAAGACAGCATGAAGCGGGAAAAACAGCTGTTTGAAACAAAGTGGAAAATATTAGAGGAGGAACTTTCACAGCTTGCGGATGAAAAGATCAAGATGAAGAAACAGCGCGATTTTTATAAGTATGTCAGAGAACAGGAGGCACGTGATATGCTGACTGTGGGTACAGAAAATGTGGTTCGCGGGGAATTGTTTTTTATCGGTGTGGAAAGTAAGACGGCTCTGAAGAAAAGATATAAACAACTGTTAAAAATTTATCATCCGGATAATCTCTGCGGGGATACGGAGACACTTCAGGAAATAAATCATGAGTATGACAGACTGTTAAAGCAGTATGAGCAGAAGAAAGAGTAAGTTTAAAGAGTCAGTTGAAAAAATCGTATAATAAAATATGGCAGTTGTGAATGTCAAAAATGAGAACTGGAATTGAAACAAACAAAATAGTATGATAGTATAACGAGGTAAAGTGCTACAAAACGAAAGCAGGAGCGAAAGAATAAAAAATCAGGATTTGCATTTACAAAGACCTGATATGCGTAATGGGGCGCAGGAAAGGAGTTTTATGTATATTACATGTTTGGATGTTGAGGGAGTATTAGTACCGGAGATCTGGATCGCATTTGCAGAGGCAAGCGGTATCCCGGAGTTAAAGAAAACAACCCGCGATGAGCCGGATTATGATAAACTGATGAAATGGAGACTTGGTGTTTTAAAAGAGCACGGACTTGGATTAAAAGAGATTCAGGATGTGATCGAAACGATCGATCCGCTGCCGGGTGCAAAGGAGTTTTTAGATGAACTCCGTTCTTTTACACAGGTGATCCTGATTAGTGATACATTTACACAGTTTGCATCACCTCTGATGAAAAAATTAGGCTGGCCGACATTATTCTGTAATTCCCTGGAAGTTGCAGAAAACGGCGAGATCACAGGATTTAAGATGCGTGTGGAACAGTCAAAATTAACAACGGTAAAGGCATTGCAGTCAATCGGATTTGATACGATCGCAAGTGGGGATTCCTACAACGATCTTGGAATGATCCAGGCAAGCAAGGCAGGATTTTTATTCCGCTCCACCGACAAGATCAAGGCAGATTATCCGGATATTCCGGCATATGAGACATATGAGGAACTGCTTGGCGCGATCAAAAAAGCGATGGCGGACTAGCGGAGAGATCAAAAAAGCGTCGGAATGGAGGAACAGTATGAAAAGAATAATTCATGTGGAACCGGTCGCACCACAGTATTCTGTAATCACAAACATCACATTTGCACAGACAGATGCGTGGTTCGGACATACCACGCAGGATCTTCGGATGGATTTGATTTATCCGGAAGATACGGCGCACGATTATCCCTGTATTGTCTGGATCTGTGGCGGTGCATGGCAGAGCATTGACAAGTCTGCCCATCTGGTATATCTGAGTAAACTTGCGAGAGCAGGTTTTGTAGTGGCATCCGTACAGTACCGGACCAGCAATGAAGCAAAATTTCCGGCACAGCTCTGTGATGTAAAAGCGGCGATCCGCTATCTGCGTGCGCACGCTGCAAGGTATCACATCGACGAAGCACATATTGGTGTGATGGGAGAATCAGCGGGGGGATATTTAACCTGTATGGCGGCATTATGCGATGATCCGGCATATGAGGTGGGAGAATATCTTTCTTATTCCAGCAAAGTGCAGGCAGCGTGCCCATGGTATCCTCCGACAGACTTCAGAGGTTTTCTATACGAAAACAGGGAACAGTGTGCAGCATCCCCAGAGTCATTGCTGATGGGAAAAAATGTGATGCGCAATCCCAAGGAGGCGCTTGCATGCTGCCCGGTCAGCTTTGTGACCAAAGATGCTCCGCCATTTTTTATTATCCATGGAAAATGTGATAAGACGGTACCATTTACACAGGGAGTGGAACTACATGATGAGCTTGAAAAAGAGGGCTGTGATGTCACACTCTTAGAGATTGAGAATGCGGATCATGCGGATATCCGTTTCTTTCAGGAAGAAATCTGGCAGGAGATCATAACATTTTTTAAAACAAAATTATAGACAGAAAAATAGCAGTAAATTCTTCAAAAATAAAAAATGGAGAAGTTTACTGCTTTTTTTCATAGGGAAACGAATCGTAGAGTGCAAAAAAAGCAATATAAATGCCGGATTGATTGCAAAATGAAAGAAAGTGGACTATCGTTGATATATGAAAATAGGTTTGTATAAATAGCGTGTAATCTTGTTTTTACAGGCAGAAAAGGAGACGATATGGATGCAGAAAAATTTGGTACTTTTATTGCTGCGGTGCGTAAAGAAAAAAATATGACGCAAGCTCAGCTTGCAGAGAAAATACATGTGACAGACAAGGCAGTCAGCCGCTGGGAAAGAGGAGTTGGGTTTCCGGATATCAATACGATAGAACCCCTGGCAGATGCATTGGAAATCAGTGTGCTTGAAATCATGAAATCGGAAAAAATAACGAAAACGGAAATTTCAAACAAAGTAGTTTCTGAGGCAATGGCAGATATTTTTCAACTTGCAGAGAAGCAGAGAATAGATGACAGAAGAAATACAATGCTTGCAGGGGTATGTATAGTTCTGGCATTGATTACCATTATTTTTATTGGAAAGAATGCATGGTTTGAAGTGCTGATCTTTTATACTGCAGTGCTTGCGGCTGCAATCAGCTGGTGCTATTACCATGAGGCAAAGGACGAAGAATCCAGGAAAATTTATCGTGGATTTTTGCTTGGCGCGGCAGTATTTATTTTATCTGTGGGTAATATTTTCTTTAGACTGAGAGAATTTTCGTTATTGATGGATGTTTTCTGGGAAGTTGTACTGCTATGGATTTGCATTTCGCGTATCCGCAAAAGAGAGAAAAAAAGAAAATGGAAGGAAGTCTTTTTAATGGCAGCATTTTTAGTGGTGCTGGTATGGAATACAAATGGTATTGTTAATGAAATCAGGCAGATGTATAGCCAGACAGCAAATGAACAGGCAGTGATGGTGAAACTTTATGCAAAAACGTTGCTTTTGGAAAATGAGGATGTAACATCGGTGACAGGTGAGTATGTGACCTATGGGGCACCAGATGGAGAAAAGCCGGAAAGTTATTATGTTGCATTTAATTATCTGACGCTTGGGGATGATACAGAGAAAGTCTATGGCTATCAAATTACGGTGGATGATGAGATGAATTTTGATGTCTTAGAGCAGGGAAAACAGGTCGGGGAAGAACTTGTGAATACAGCAGAGGAATGACGACTGCCGGATTTATGAAAAATGTGCCGGAAGATGCATGTAAATACCAGATGGGTATATGGTAAAATTTTTTTGCTATATACCCATCTGAAGTTTTAATACCTGAAATAAATATAAAGTTTTGGAAAATGGAAAAATTTCTCAGGCCGGATAAATAAGATGTGAATCGTCAATTCCATACAGTGTGTTCTCTAAATAACGGCTGGCAAGATAATTTGCCATGCCAAGGTTCATATCTAAGTAGTTACCGCAGTCTTTTGGAGAGGCACCCGGTACTTCGTCATGAAAATCGCGGATAAACTCAAACATTTCCGTGATGAGTCCAACGATATCTTTTGACTCATAATCTCCTGCGAGCAGCAGATAAAATCCGGTGCGGCATCCCATCGGTCCGAAATAGATCGTTTTATCCTTATAAAGAGGATGATTTCTTAAAAATGTGGCACCAAGATGCTCAATCGTGTGTATTTCTGCGGTATTCATAACCGGTTCATCGTTTGGGGAAGTCATGCGCAGATCGAATGTAGTGATGATTTCGGAACCGACGGTATCTTTTCTTGATACATAGACACCAGGCTCTAATTTAATATGATCAATCGTAAAACTTGCTATTTTTTCCATAAGAATCCTCCATGTTTGCGTTTAAAATATTGTTACAGTAATGACCTGACCAGAAATGTGCAACAGTAAAAGTAATTTTTATCCTCTTTCTATTGCTTTTTTTTCGGTGGACAATGTATTATGAAACTACCATAAAACAGATATTATAGTTCGTCAAGAAAAATTAAAGAGGAAAAAGGGAGAAAATAAATACGATGGGCAATTATGATTTTACGAAACAGCCGTCACTTCTGATACAGGGAGCCATGGATACAGAAACGGCATATCTGATAGAACATTTAGAGGAGCATGCGTGTATAACGATTGGAAACTGGAAGTTCCATACGGGATTTCTTGGCACGAAAAGAGAGCCTGTCATCATTTCAAAGACATTCCAGGGGATTGTCAATGCAGCAGCAGCGACGAGCCTTGCGCTCGCATATTTTAAACCGTGGGCAGTGATCAACCAGGGAATCGGCGGAGGTCATGATAAAAAGTTCCACAGAGGGGATATTGTGCTTGGAGAAAAAATTGTGCCTATGGGAGCAGTCGCATATGCATTTTCAAAAGAGGGAGCGGGAATCGATGCAAAAGGTTTTTCGCCGCTTCCAGTGGAAATCTTTTGCAGGGAAACAGGGAAAACCAAAAAGGTAACAGAGTATCCGTGTGACATACGGCTGCTTCAGGTGGCAGAGCAGGTAGAGACAAAATATCATACCGGCCGCGGCGTGATCGGTTCCGGGGATGAATGGAACAGCCAGATTGACAGGATCGCACTTCTAAGAGAGCGATATCATACAGTAGTCGAAGATATGGAATCTGCCGCAACGGCACAGCTTTGCCTTTCCTATGGTGTTCCTTTCCTTGGCATAAGGATCTTGTCTAATTCTATTGTAAATGCGGAGAAATTTGATGAAGCAGTCGGAATTGACGGACAGAAATTTATATTATCATTGGTGGAGCAGATGAGAGAATATATGTAGATATATTGTAAAAATACAGCAGTACTATCTTTTGATAAAAAAATGTGTTATACTGCCTATTTGGAAAAATGAATATTTATACACAAAATTGAGGAGAAAACAATGAAGAGAACAGGGAAACGTTTCATTGCAGCTTTGCTGTTATTCTGTACAGTACTGATCGGTGCAGCAGGATACGAAGTGCTGGCTGCTGATGAGACACAAAGTACGGAAAACACATCAGGTACTGTAAATTCAGCAGATGATCTGCCGGGAAAGAGAATCGGTGTGCAGCTTGGAACCACAGGCGATATTTATGTCAGTGACTATGAGAGTGATGGCTCAGGTACCGTTGTGGAACGTTATAATAAGGGTGCAGATGCGATCCAGGCATTAAAACAGGGGAAGATTGACTGTGTTGTTATTGATGAACAGCCTGCACTGAAATTTGTAGAGCAGAATACAGGAATCCGCATTTTAGATGAAGAATTTACCCTTGAAGAGTATGCATTTGTTATTGCAAAGGATAATACGGAGCTTTTAGACAAGGTCAACAGTGCATTAGAAAAACTGGAAACAGACGGTACGATCGCAGATATTCAGAAAAATTATATTGGCACAGAGGACGAGATTGGAAAATTTCCGTATGAAGTCAAAGATATCAGCCGTGAAAATGGAACACTGACAGTTGGAACCAATGCAGAGTTTCCGCCATATGAGAGCTATGAAGAAGGACAGATCGTGGGAATCGATATGGATATCATGCGCGCTGTCAGTGATGAACTTGGCATGGAATTAAAGATCGAGGATATGGCATTTGATTCGATCATTCCGGCAATCTCAACAGGCAAAGTTGATATCGGAGCTGCCGGCTTTACCGTGACAGAAGAGCGGAAAAAGAATGTTAATTTTACGGATACTTATACGACATCAAAACAGGTTATCATTGTAAAAGATGATACGGTTTCGGCAGAAAAAGCAGGACTGAGTGAGAAATTTTATGATAACTTCGTAAAGGACAGCCGCTATGTGTATTTGTTAAAAGGTCTTGGAAATACACTGCTTATCACGGTGCTTGCATTATTGGTCGGAGTTGTATTTGGTTTCCTGATCGCAATCGTGCGTACCAATCATGACAGAAACGGTGGACTGACAATTTTAAACGCATTGTGTAAACTTTATCTTACCATTGTGCGTGGAACACCTGTAATGATCCAGTTACTGATTATCTATTATGTTATTTTCCAGAGTATTGATACCGGAAAAGTTGTTGTGGCAGTCATTGCATTCGGTTTAAACTCTGCAGCATACGTTGCTGAGATCGTCCGTTCCGGAATCATGGCAGTAGATATCGGACAGTTTGAAGCAGGACGAAGCCTTGGACTTAATTACAAGCAGACAATGATGTCGATCATTCTGCCGCAGGCGGTAAAAAATATACTTCCGGCACTGTGTAATGAGTTTATCAGTCTCTTAAAAGAGACATCTATCAGTGGTTATATCGGACTTATGGATCTGACGAAAGGCGGAGATATCATACGAAGTGTAACTTATGAGGCATTTATGCCGCTGATCGCAGTTGCCCTGATCTACCTTATTATGGTAATGGGACTTAGCAAAGTGGTAAATCTGTTAGAAAGGAAGTTAAGAAGCAATGAGCGATAATACAGTGATTCTTGAAGTAAATGATCTGCACAAATCCTATGGAGATCACGAAGTATTAAAAGGTATCTCTACAACTATAAAAAAAGGAGATGTACTGGCATTGATAGGCCCGTCTGGCTGTGGAAAATCAACATTCCTTCGTTCCTTAAATTTACTTGAAGTTCCAACCAGCGGACACGTACTGTTTGAGGGCACAGACATGACAGATGCATCTGTGGATATCAATCATGTCCGTGAAAAAATCGGAATGGTTTTTCAACAGTTTAATCTGTTCCCGAATATGACCATCCGTGAAAACATCATGTTAGCACCGGTCAAACTGGGAAAAATGTCAAAAGAGGAAGCTGCGAAAAAGGCAGAGGAACTGTTGACACGTATCGGACTTGCTGATAAGGCAGATGCCTATCCAACGCAGCTTTCCGGTGGACAGAAACAGCGTATTGCGATCGTGCGTTCCCTTGCCATGAACCCGGATATCATCTTATTTGATGAGCCGACATCTGCACTCGATCCGGAAATGGTCGGTGAGGTACTCAATGTTATGAAAGAACTTGCAGCAGATGGAATGACTATGGTAGTCGTTACACATGAGATGGGATTTGCGCGCGAAGTTGCAAACCGCGTTATGTTCATTAATGATGGCATCATTCAGGAGGAGAACACGCCACAGGAGATCTTCTCAAATCCGAAGAGTCCACGACTGCGGGAATTTTTATCAAAAGTATTGTAAGTAGTATAGACCGGCTTGGGTATTCCAGCCGGTTGTTTTATTTTTACAGGGTATTAGCGGAGTCTGCATTCTATGATCTGAGCGATATCGTCATTTGATTTTGCAGCCTGAGCCTGCTTTATTACATTTTCTTTTTCTGTGTCCGTCATACCGGAAAAACATTTCATTGCATTTACATCCTGTCCTAACATCATTCCAAATCCCGGTGGGATATCATCTTTTTCGAAGTGCATTGCGTGTTTCCTCCTTTTTTTGGGGTTATGAGTCAAAAGGTGTATGGGGGTAGTGAGTGGTAAATTGCGCAAAGCTGATTCTGGTTTTGTTTCCGTTGTACGAAAATAAGAAAAACTAAGTATGCCTGATTTAGGTTATCTCAGAGTGACGTGTGCGTCCTAAATGTGCCATCCGGGCACATTAGGACTTGTGTTGCCGTCCGTGGCAGCACAACACTGTGCGTGAACAGGCATACTAAGATTTTCTAATTTTCTACCAAAGTCACAAAAACCATTCTCAGCTTTGTGCAATTTACCACGCCGTACGTTACGACGCACCTTCTGATACTGTAGTTTTTGGCAAAAAGGATTGTCATAGACTTCGATGTAGCGCTCCGGGGGTGGCGGATGGGGAGTGACTTTAGAAGAGGATTAGAAGCACTTAGTATGCCTGCAGATACCCAGTGATGTTCTGCCACGGATGGCAGAACAAGTCAGCAACGAGCCAAGGACGGCTCGTTGCTGACGTTCACGTCAAGCATTCACAACCTGCATCAGGCATACTTAGAGCTTCTTATCCTCGCATAACGGAACACCCCATCCGCCGCCCCCGGAGCGCTACTGCCACAACCCCCCCGACAATTTTTTTACTAACAACCACAGTATCCCCACCTCCAAAAGAAAAAATACGTTTATTTTGCCAAATTTCCGAATATGTGTTATCATACCAAATAGCTATGTGTAAATGTAAACGGAAGAGCGATACAGAAATGGAGAATTTGTATGAAGTGGAATAAATATACAATAGAGACAACGACTGCAGCGGAAGATTACATGAGTGCCATGTTAGCGGATCTTGGAATCGAGGGAGTCGAGATCGAGGACAATATCCCTCTCTCTAAGGAAGATCAGGCGGACATGTTCATTGATTTCCTGCCGGAACTTCCACCGGATGATGGCGTGAGCCATGTCAGCTTTTATTTAGAGGATAATGGAAGCGATTATACGGAATTATTAAAACAGGTAAAGATCGCACTCGAAGATCTCCGTAAGACCGTGGATGTTGGAAGTGGTGTCATTACTTCCGACCAGACAGAGGATCTTGACTGGATCAATAACTGGAAAAAGTTTTTCAGCTCATTTTATATTGAGGATATTTTAATAAAACCAACCTGGGAAGAATTAAAAGAAGAGGATAAAGACAAATTTTTGATCGAGATCGATCCTGGTGTTTCCTTTGGAACCGGAAAGCATGAGACAACGCAGCTTTGTATCCGTCAGCTATTAAAATACATCCGTGGCAATGCAGAGTATACACCGGAAAATAAAGCACCGAAAGTGCTGGATGTTGGCTGCGGAAGTGGAATTCTTTCCATCGTGGCATTAAAACTTGGTGCATCTGAAGTGGTTGGAACGGACCTTGATCCGGATTGTATGACATCAACGCATGAGAATTTTGAGGTCAATCATTTAGATGGCAGACTTGGAACATTTTATGTAGGTAACCTGATCGATGATGCACAACTGCAGGAAAAAGTAGGAACAGAAGAATATGATATTGTGGTTGCAAATATCCTTGCAGATGTTATCATTCCGATGGCTGCGGTCATTCCGGCACGCCTCAAAAAAGGTGGATATTTCATCACTTCCGGTATTATTGATTTTAAGGAAGAACAGGTAAAAGAAGCGATCGAGAAAGCTGGTCTTACGGTGGTTGAGATCAATCATCAGGGTGAATGGGTCAATATCACTGCGCAGAAGAGATAAGCAGAAAGGCATGATAAAAAATGTATCAGTTTTTTGTGGAGAGCGGACAGATCGGAAAAGATTCCGTGATGATCGAGGGCAGTGATGTCAATCATATCAAAAATGTACTGCGCATGAAGCCGGGAGAAAAGATCCGCATCAGCGGACCGGCAGGGGAAAATTATTTCTGTGAAATTGCAGAAATCGAGGATTCCTTTGTACGTGCGGCAATCTTAGAAAAAGATGAGGTGGGGACAGAGCTGCCGAACCGGATTTATCTGTTTCAGGGACTGCCGAAAAATGACAAGATGGAACTGATCATTCAAAAGGCAGTAGAACTTGGTGTGTATGAGATTATTCCGGTTGCAATGAAAAATTGTGTGGTAAAACTGGATGCCAAAAAAGCTGCCGCAAAGACGGTCCGCTGGCAGGGAATTGCAGAAAGTGCAGCGAAACAGTCAAAGCGCAGCCTGATCCCAAAAGTTACAGAGCCGATGAGCTATAAAGAAGCAGTAGCATATGCAATGAAACTAGACCAAAAGCTGGTTCCTTATGAAAATGAGCGTGGTATGGCAGCGACGAAAGAGGCGGTAGAGGCGGTCAGACCGGGAGAGTCCATCGGTATTTTTATCGGACCGGAGGGCGGCTTTGCACCGGAAGAGATCGCGATGGTAAAAGATGAGATGAAGCTGATCTCACTTGGCAGCCGCATTTTACGCACTGAGACGGCAGGATTTGCCACATTAGCGATTTTGATGTATCATATCGAAACGTCGTGCACTGAAAAATCAAATTAGCCGGACTGTGATTTGGCGGGCGGATGAATTTGTTTCAAAATTGATGGGCGCGGACATACACAGAATGAAAACAGTGCGATGAGATGGCGCAGAAATGAAGATTAAAATGCAATATATATAAAGTTTTGTGCACACAGATGAAAATGTGCGGAACAGGAGTAACAAAAATGCAGGCATATCTGGATAATTCAGCAACAACACGCTGCAGTGAACGTGCGAAAGATCTGATGGTAAAAGTTTTGATGGAGGATTATGGCAATCCTTCTTCCCTTCATACGATGGGAGTTGTTGCAGAACGTTATATTAAAGAGGCAAAAGAACGGATCGCAAAAACACTGAAGGCAGATGAAAAAGAGATCCTTTTTACATCAGGAGGTACAGAGTCAAATAATATGGCTCTGATCGGAACAGCACTTGCAAATAAACGTGCGGGAAATCACATTATCACGACATCGATCGAGCATGCGTCAGTACTTTCACCCCTTGCATATCTGGAGGAACAGGGTTTTCGTGTGACCTATTTACCGGTAGATGAAAACGGTCAGATTTCACTGGATGAACTTCGTGATGCGGTCTGTGAGGATACGATCCTTGTTTCCATGATGATGGTCAATAACGAAATTGGTGCCGTTGAGCCGATCGCAGAGGCAGCAAAGATTATAAAAGAAAAAAATCCCAATACGATCATTCATGTAGATGCGATCCAGGCATACGGAAAATACCGTATCTGCCCGAAAAAACTTGGAATTGACCTGCTCTCTGTCAGCGGTCACAAGATTCATGCTCCAAAGGGAACCGGATTTTTATTTATCAAAGACAAGACAAAGATCAAGCCGATCATTTACGGCGGCGGTCAGCAGAAAGGCATGCGTTCCGGTACGGAAAATGTTCCGGGAGTGGCTGCGCTTGGCGAGGCAGCAATGGAGATCTATGAGGATTTTGATACAAAAATTGCCCATATGTATGCGCTCAAAAAGCATTTTATCGAGGAAGTAACCAAAATTGAAGGTGTTACCATCAATGGAAAGACGGGAGAGGATTCCGCACCGCAGATCGTCAGCGTCACGATCCAGGGAGTAAGAAGTGAAGTTATGCTGCACTCTCTTGAGGAAAAAGAGATTTACGTCTCCGCGGGAAGTGCCTGTTCGTCAAATAAACCGGCACCGAGTAAGACATTGCAGGGAATCGGACTTAACAAAGCAGATTTAGAGGGAACGATCCGTTTCAGCTTCTGTGTCAATACGACAGAAGAAGAAATTGATTACGCAGTAGAACAGTTAAAAGAGATCATTCCGTTCCGCAGAAAATTTACCAGACACTGACCGCTCAGAAAAGACAAAAAGAAAGGGCGGAAATACAACTAATAAAGTAATTAAGAAACGATTGAAAAAAGATAGAAAGGAAAAAATATGTACAAAGCATTTTTGATAAAATATGCAGAGATCGCTATCAAAGGAAAAAACCGTTATCTGTTTGAGGATGCGTTAGTCAGCCAGATGAACCATGCCTTAAAAAAAGTAGATGGAACTTTCCGCATCCGCAAGGAGCAGGGAAGAATCTACATTGAAATGGATGGCGAATATGATTATGATGAGGCAGTAGAAGCATTAAAATGTGTATTCGGTATCGTTGGAATCTGTCCGGTTGTCATCTTAGAGGATGAGGGATTTGACAAATTAGCAGAAGAAGTCATCCATCACATTGATGAGGCTTATCCGGACAAGCATTTTACATTTAAGGTAAATGCGAGAAGAGCGCGCAAAAACTATCCGCTTGAGTCCATGGAGATCAATGCACAGCTTGGAGAACGTATCTTAGCTGCATTCCCGGAGACTCGCGTGGATGTGCATAAACCGGAAGTTGTGATCAATGTGGAGATCCGTAACCAGATCAACGTTTATTCCACGGTCATTCCGGGACCGGGCGGTATGCCGGTTGGCACAAACGGAAAAGCAATGCTGCTTCTCTCCGGTGGTATCGACAGTCCAGTTGCAGGTTATATGATCGCAAAACGTGGTGTAACGATCGATGCAACTTATTTCCATGCGCCGCCTTATACATCGGAGCGTGCAAAACAAAAAGTTGTGGATCTTGCAAAGATCGTTGCAAAATATTCCGGATCGATCAACTTACATGTTGTTAATTTTACGGATATCCAGCTCTATATTTATGAGCAGTGTCCGCATGAGGAATTAACAATCATCATGCGCCGTTATATGATGAAATTAGCAGAGCATTTTGCCAAAGAAAATAAATGTTTAGGGCTGATCACGGGAGAAAGCATCGGACAGGTGGCAAGTCAGACTATGCAGTCGCTTGCAGCTACAAATGAGGTCTGCACGATGCCGGTTTATCGTCCGCTTATCGGTTTTGACAAGCAGGAGATCGTTGAAATCTCTGAGAAGATCGATGCATATGAGACATCCATTCTTCCGTTTGAGGACTGCTGTACCATTTTCGTTGCAAAACATCCTGTCACAAAGCCGAGCTTAAATGTTATTCATAATGATGAGAAGAAACTTTCAGAAAAGATTGATGAGCTGATGCAGAAAGCGATTGATACAGTCGAAGTGATTCACATTGAAGCATAGAAGTGTCATTTAAAACAAGAGGTCTGGTGTACTGGCTGCTGATTACACAACATAGATAATCAGCAGCGGATATGCAAAAAAATGTAAAAAGTCTGGATGCAGCAAAAAACCACAGGTACATGACCTGTGGTTTATGTTCCATCTATGTGACACCGCAAACGGTATGACATCTGATCTGTGATTAGATTAAGTATGGTTTTAATGTTTCCATAATCTCATCAACATTAGCTTCAGCATGGATTGCTAAATCGATCGGTTTGGATAAGTCTAAGCTGAAGATACCCATGATGGATTTTGCGTCGATAACATATCTACCGGAGATTAAATCGAAATCATACTCATACTGTGTAATCGCATTGACAAATGATTTCACTTTGTCGATAGAATTTAAAGAAATCTGTACTGTTTTCATGATGAAAAACCTCCTTAAAATTAGCTGTTAAAGTTATCTTTATAGTAATGGTTTTTCATGGAAAAGTCAACAAGTAAATAGATATTATGGAGGTAAAAAATGAAAAAAGCAGCACTGCACAATCTGGGGTGTAAAGTTAATGCATATGAGACAGAAGCTATGCAGCAGATCCTTGAAAATGCAGGATATGAGATCGTTCCCTTTACAGAAATTGCAGATGTATATGTGATAAATACCTGTTCCGTGACAAACATGGCAGACCGCAAGTCAAGACAGATGTTTCACCGTGCAAAAAAGATGAACCCGGATGCCATTGTAGTCGGAGCCGGCTGTTATGTGCAGACAAAAGAGGCACAGGCCATACTGGATGAAAGTATTGATATCGTGATCGGAAATAACCAGAAACACGAGCTGGTAACATTATTAAATGAGTATGAAAAAGAACATGCAAAACAGGCACAGATCGTTGATATCAACCATGAAAAGCAGGAGTATGAAGAACTGTATTTAAAGAAAACGGCAGAGCATACACGCGCATTTATCAAGGTGCAGGACGGCTGTAACCAGTTCTGCAGTTACTGTATCATTCCGTTTGCAAGAGGACGTGTGAGAAGCCGTAAAATGGAAGATGTGTTAAATGAGATAGCAGGACTTGCAGAAAGCGGTTATAAGGAAGTAGTGCTGACCGGAATCCATCTAAGTTCCTACGGAGTCGATACCGGGGAGACATTACTTTCACTGATCGAGCATGTACATGAGATCGAGGGGATCGAGCGTATCCGTCTTGGAAGTTTAGAACCGCGTATCGTGACAGAAGATTTTGCAAAAAGGTTATCAGAACTTACAAAGATCTGTCCGCATTTTCACCTGTCCCTGCAGAGTGGCTGTGACAGCGTCTTAAAGCGGATGAACCGCAGATATGACACGGCAGAATATGAGATGGGCTGTGATCTGCTGCGGAAATATTTTGATCATCCTGCGATCACAACGGATGTGATCGTCGGTTTCCCCGGAGAGACTGAGGATGAGTTTAAAATTACAGAAGAGTACCTGAAAAAGATACATTTTTACGAGATGCACATTTTTAAGTATTCGGTGCGTGAAGGTACAAAGGCAGCAGTGATGCCGGATCAGGTGCCGGAGCAGATAAAGACAGAGAGAAGCAATATCCTTCTTGCTTTAGAAAAGAAAATGTCTGAAGAATTCCGGGAATATTATGTCGGGAAAGAAAAGACTGCACTGTTAGAGGAAAAACTTGTGGTGGATGGGAAAACATATTTTACCGGATACACAAAAGAGTATGTCAAAGTGGCATTTGAAACAGAAGAAAACAGGACAAATCAGTTTGTGACCGGAAAGATAAAAGGAAAATTAAAAGACGATATTTATCTTTTGGTTGAATTTTAGGACAAACTATATTAAAATAAAAATTAGCAATGCTTTTTATAGCAGGTATAAGGGCGTGAAAAATATGCAGAATATCAATAATACACAATATTTCAGAGTGGAGAAAGAGCCGGAGCTTAAAGTTGGCGATGTGCTCACGATCGTATATCGTGCATTGAGCGAGAAAGGCTATAATCCTGTGAATCAGATTGTTGGATATATTATGTCTGGAGATCCCACATACATTACCAGTCATAATAATGCAAGAAGCCTGATCATGAAAGTGGAACGTGACGAACTGGTCGAAGAAATTTTAAAGGCTTATATCAAAAATAATCATTGGGAATAGGAAGTTTATGCGGATTTTAGGTTTGGATTTTGGCTCAAAAACTGTCGGTGTGGCAGTCAGTGATGAGCTTTTATTAACTGCGCAGGGACTGGAGATCATAAGACGCCAGTCCCCTAATAAACTGCGCCAGACTTTGGCGAGGATCGAAGCGATTATCGCAGAATATCAGGTGGAGTGTATTGTTCTGGGTTATCCGAAGAATATGAATAACACAGAAGGAGAGCGTTGCGAGAAGACAAAAGAGTTTAAAGAGATGTTAGAGAGACGGACAGGTTTAGAGGTCATATTGTGGGATGAGAGACTGACGACTGTTTCCGCAGATAAACACATGATGGAATCCGGTATCCGCAGGGAAGACCGCAAGAAGTATGTCGATGAGATCGCGGCAGTCTTTATTTTGCAGGGATATCTGGATTATCGGAGTATGCACGCAGAGAAGTAAAAAGGTAATGACAAAAGCCGCAGGTTACAGAATGCGGTTTTTGTGTTATGCATGGAGGATGCACATGGAAAAAGTAACATTTGTGGACCCGCAGACAAAAGAGAGCATTGATTTCTTTGTTGTGGAGGAGACACAGGTAAATGGTACGCGTTATTTTTTTGTCACGGAAGAGGAAGATGGCGACTGTGATGCGTACATTTTAAAAGAAGTAGCCACAGAGGACGATGACGTTGTGTGCGAGATGGTGGATGACGACATGGAACTTGCGGCAGTAGGTAAAATATTTTCAGAATTGATAGAGGATGCGGACATTGAATATGAAAGAGAATAAGGAGGCAGGAATCAGCCAGAATGATTCAAGAAGAGCAGAGAGACCGGAACGAAAAAAGAGAACCAGCGTAAAAGAGACAAAGAAAGAAAAAACTTCAAAACTTAAGATCATTCCGCTTGGAGGCTTAGAGCAGATCGGAATGAACATTACAGCATTTGAGTATGAGGACAGTATCATTGTAGTAGACTGTGGGCTTTCTTTCCCGGAAGATGATATGTATGGAATCGATCTTGTCATCCCGGATGTGACTTATCTGAAAGATAATATTGATAAAGTCAAAGGATTTTTCATTACGCATGGACATGAGGATCATATCGGAGCGATCCCTTATGTATTAAAAGACATTAATGTGCCGATTTATGCGACAAAGCTTACCATTGGTATCATTGAGCATAAATTAAAAGAGCACAATATGCTGACTAAGGTAAAACGCAAGGTCGTAAAATACGGACAGCACATCAATTTAGGATGTTTCCGTGTGGAGTTCATCCGTACGAACCACAGTATCCAGGATGCAGCAGCGCTTGCTATTTATTCACCGGCAGGTATCGTGGTGCACACCGGTGACTTTAAGGTAGACTATACACCGGTATTTGGTGATGCCATCGACTTACAGCGTTTTGGTGAGATCGGTAAAAAAGGTGTACTTGCACTGTTATGCGACAGTACCAATGCGGAACGCAAGGGATTTACAATGTCTGAAAAGACAGTCGGTAAGACCTTTGATGAGATCTTTGCAGATCACAAAAATACGAGGATTATTATTGCAACATTTGCGTCTAACGTAGACCGTGTGCAGCAGATCATTAATACAGCGTATAAATACGGCAGAAAAGTAGTTGTGGAAGGACGCAGTATGGTAAATATCATCGGTATTGCGTCAGAACTTGGCTATATTAACATCCCGGATAATACACTGATCGATATTGAAGAACTGAAAAATTATCCGGACGAAAAAACAGTACTGATCACGACCGGAAGCCAGGGAGAATCTATGGCGGCATTATCCCGTATGGCAAGCGGTATGCATAAAAAAGTTACGATCAAACCAAATGATACGATCGTATTAAGCTCCAACCCGATCCCTGGAAATGAAAAAGCAGTTTCCGGAATCATCAATGAGCTTTCCATGAAGGGTGCGAATGTTATTTTCCAGGATGTGCACGTATCCGGTCATGCCTGTCAGGAAGAGATCAAACTGATCTATTCTCTGGTAAAACCGAAATATGCTGTTCCGGTTCATGGAGAGTACCGTCATCTTTTAGCACAGGCGAGAGTAGCTGAGGAACTTGGAATCAACAAAGATAATATCTTTATTCTGATGTCCGGTGACGTGCTTGAGTTAGATGATGAAAAAGCGGAGGTTACAGGAAGAGTCCACGTCGGCGACATCATGGTCGACGGACTTGGTGTCGGTGATGTCGGAAATATCGTACTTCGCGACAGACAGCATCTTGCAGAGGATGGAATCATCATTGTCGTGCTGACATTAGAGAGCGGTTCCGGACAGGTACTTGCAGGACCGGATATCGTATCCCGCGGTTTTGTTTATGTCAGGGGTGCAGAGAGTCTGATGGAGGATGCAAAGCATCTGCTTGAGGATAAGATGCAGTATTGTATGGACAGAGGAATTACCGACTGGGGCAAGATCAAAAATGAGATCAAGGATTCCTTAGGTGATTTTGTATGGAAAGAGACAAAGCGCAGACCTATGATCATGCCGATTATTATGGAAGTGTAGGAAGGACAGATGTATCATGAGCAGAATGGATGAAGCCATGCAGGAATTAGTCGAGGCAGTCAAATTCAGCGAGGAATATATCAGATATCAGGATATCAAAAACAGAGTGCACAATCAGCCGCAGTTAGAGGAGCAGATCCATGCATTCCGTCAGAAAAATTATCTGCTGCAGAACAGTGATGGCAATGTGGATCTTTATGATGCAACGGATAAGATGGAACAGGAATACCGTGAGTTCCGGAAAAATCCGCTTGTTGCAGAATACCTTGCGGCAGAAAATGCCATTTGCCGTGTAGTACAGAAGATTAACTGGACGCTGATAGAAGAATTGGATTTTGAGGTTGGATTTGAGGAATAGTCTGGAGGATTTCATATGAAGCTGAATAAACTGGTATTAAAATTTGTCAGTATCAGTTTTTCTATTCTGGTCATGCTGCTTGTCGTGATCGGTCTGATAAAACTTGGAAGTTTTTGTTATGATTTCGGTTATCGTGTCTTTACGGAAGGACCGGTGGAAGAAGAACCCGGTACAGATGTGTCCGTAGATGTAACGGATGATCTGTCAGAATATCAGATTGGAAAGCTGTTAAAAAAAGAGGGACTGATCCGCGATGCAAATCTGTTTTATGTACAGCTTCGTATGTCAGCATATCACGGTAAGTTAAAGGCAGGAACCTATACATTAAATACATCCATGACGGCAAAAGATATGATGGCAGTCATGGCGGCAGAGGCTGAGGAGAGCACTGAGAGTACAGAAAATACAGAAAATACAGAAAATACAGAAAATACAGAGTATGAAACAGATTCTGGTTCAGCTGGACAGTCATCTTCGGATGGAACTAAGACAGATGGTGCCGGTGAAGAAAACCAGAACACAGATGAAAATGAACAGGCAGGAGCAGACGAGTGATAGTAGATGAACGTCTGGTCACTTATATCAATTCACTTGATACAGGGAATACCAGTATTTTAGATCAGATAGAAAAGGAAGCACTGGATAGTTATGTGCCGATCATACGGAAAGAGATGCAGCAGTTTTTAAAACTGCTGCTTGCAATGAAATGTCCGATGCGGATTCTCGAAGTGGGAACTGCAGTCGGATATTCTGCCATCTTGATGGCAGAATATGATCCGGTGCCATGTGAGATCACAACGATCGAGAATTATGAAAAGAGAATCCCGATCGCAAAAGAGAACTTTATCCGTGCGGGAAAAGAAAAACAGATTACACTGCTGGAGGGAGATGCTGCGCAGATTCTTCCGACATTGACGGAAACTTACGATTTTATTTTTATGGATGCTGCTAAGGGTCAGTATATTCATTTTATGCCGGATATTTTAAGACTGCTTGGCTCCGAAGGAACATTGGTTTCTGATAATGTACTGCAGGATGGTGATATCATAGAATCACGTTTTGCAGTCACGAGGAGAAACCGCACGATCCATAAGAGAATGCGTGAATATCTGTATGAACTGACGCATGATGAACGCCTTGTCACGGCAGTGTTGCCGATCGGTGATGGAGTGACTGTGAGCACATGGAAGAAATAGAAAGGGTGCATCGAAAAGATGCGAAAGGACAGGTAAGTTATGAGAAGACCGGAGCTTTTGATACCGGCAAGCAGCCTTGAGGTGTTAAAAATTGCAGTAATCTATGGTGCGGATGCCGTGTACATCGGTGGTGAGGCTTTTGGACTTCGTGCAAAAGCCAAGAATTTTTCCATGGAGGAAATGAGAGAGGGAATCCGTTTTGCACATGAACATGAGGTAAAAGTATATGTGACTGCAAATATTCTTGCACATAATGATGATTTAGAGGGTGTAAGGGAGTATTTCAAAGAACTGGCTTCTTTTCCAAAAGAGGAAAAACCGGACGCACTTATCATCGCAGATCCCGGCATATTTATGATCGCAAAGGAAGTATGCCCGGATATTGAACGTCATGTCAGTACGCAGGCGAACAATACCAACTATGAAACATATCGTTTCTGGTATAGACTCGGTGCAAAACGTGTGGTATCGGCGCGTGAACTTTCGTTAAATGAAATAAAAGAACTTCGTGCAAATATACCGGACGATCTTGAAATCGAGACATTTATTCACGGTGCGATGTGCATTTCCTATTCCGGAAGATGTCTTTTATCCAATTATTTTACCGGACGTGATGCCAATCAGGGGGCATGCACACATCCATGCCGCTGGAAATATTCCATCGTTGAGGAGACAAGACCGAATGAATATATGCCGGTTTATGAGAATGAACGTGGCACTTATATATTTAACTCCAAGGATCTCTGCATGATCGAACACATACCGGAATTAATGGAATCGGGTATTGACAGTTTTAAAATTGAGGGTAGAATGAAAACAGCATTATATGTTGCGACTGTGGCAAGAACCTACCGCAAGGCAATCGATGATTACAAAGAGTCACCGGAGCTTTACAAAAAGAATCTGCCATGGTATTTAGATCAGATATCCAACTGTACTTACCGCCAGTTTACGACCGGATTTTTCTTTGGAAAGCCTTCCGACGAGGCGCAGATCTACGACAATAACACTTATTTAAAAGAATACACATATTTAGGAATTGTTGGGGAGCAGAACGAAGATGGGCTTTACCGGATCGAACAGCGCAATAAGTTTTCGGTCGGTGAAGAGATCGAGATTATGAAGCCGGATGGTGAAAATCTGACGGTGACAGTGAAACGGATCATGGATGAGGATGGAGCGGACATGGAATCAGCACCGCATCCAAAACAGGTTTTGTATATTGATCTGGGACATCCGCTCGAGAAGTATGATATTTTACGAAGAAAAGAGTAGGGAGGAAAAGCGTGCCCAGCTTGCTGGGCATTGCTCCTGCAAAAGGCATAAGGAGGATAAATGTATGGAAAAATATGTGGCATATGTGGGAACCTATACGCATGAAAACAGTGTCGGAATCCATATTTATGATGTGGATGTGGCAAATGGCAGCATGAAAGAACGTAAAGTAGTGCCGATCAATAACCCGTCGGATCTTGTTGTATCAAAGGACAGAAAGTTCCTTTATTCGATCGCAGATGAAGGTGTAGAGGCATTTAAAGTGCTTCCGGATGGAGATCTTGAGGCTGTAAACAAGCAGTGGATCGGCGGTATGAGAGGATGCTATGTGGAAGTAGATGATGAAAAACGTTATCTGTTTGTAGGCGGACATCATGACGGACGTGTGACAATGATGCATCTGGAGAAAGATGGCAGCATTGGAACGATTGCAGATGGTATTTTCCATAAAGGAATGGCACGCGGCAGTGACAGGCGTACCAATACACCGCACGTTGACTGTGTAAAACTGACACCGGATCAGAAGTTTTTGTGTGCAGTTGATAACGGATTAGATCAGGTTAAGATCTATCGTGTGGATTATACTTATGGTAAATTAAAACTGGTGGATATCATTCGTGGACCGCTTGAGTCTGCGCCGAGAATGATCCGTTTTTCCAGAGATGGAAAATATGCTTATATCCTGTATGAGCTGACACATGAGATCGAAGTGTACAAATACTCCGTTGAAAATGAACAGCCACAGTTTGATAAGATCCAGACGATCACAACACAGGGAAAGAAAGAGGAAGATATCTGTGCCGCATCCGGTATGGAGATCACTAAGAGCGGAAAATATCTCTTTGTTTCCAATGCTGGTGTGAACACAGTGGTTGCATATGAGATCGATCCTGCAACAGGTATGCTGACACAGGCATTCCGCACTAAAGTAGACAGTGATTATCCGAAAATGCTTGCAATTTATCCGGATGAGAAACATTATCTTACTGTAAATAATACATCCAATGATATCGTATCTTATACGATCAATTATGAGAAAGGTTTCTCTCTGCAGAACGGTGCGCCGGTCAAGGTTGATAAGCCAAACTGTATTTATATCTTAAAATTAGAAGAATAAAAAAAGTTCCATATGGCATGAATAGCACAGCAAAAGATAGCAAAATACCCACAGAATACCATAAATGGTGTGCTGTGGGTATTTTTTACACGAAACTTCTAAAAAAATGAAGAATATAAAATGTTTTCGGAAAAGAAGTTTTTAGTTTGATTTTAGGGGGAAAAAATTTGAAGAAGAATGTTGTTGGTTTAATAGGTATCTTAATTGTTATGTCATTAACTGCTTGTGGTAATAAAACAGAAATTTCAGAGGAGACAACGCAGAATGATGTACAGACAGATATGGTATATAACGCTTATAAAAACAAAATGACCGCAGAAGAACTATTGGATGCATTTATCGATGGTTCAGTAGACGCAGTTGATACCGCAGATCCGTCATCTGCATGGAATATTTCTGATCTAAATAAGGATTCACAGGGAGAGGAGTTGTATTCGATAGGGGAGAGAGTCGATCTTGATAATGACGGAGAAAATGAACTGGTTATCTGTGGTCCTTATGGCGGAATATATTTAGATTGCCGTGATGATAAGGTATACGAATTTGCCAGAGGAGACGGCAGTGCGATTGTACTTTCCTATACTTATTACAATGGAGATGTATGGATTATGTACAGCAATGACATGAATGCAGGATATGAAACCTATCATATGGAAAAGTATGAAGGAGCGGATAACCTGGCTGCAGAAATGAACTTTGGTGAAGAACTCATAGATGAAAATGATCCGGATTCTGGAATGAAATATTTCTGGAATGGAAAAGAAGTTTCGAATGACGAATATGACGCATTCTGCAGTAAGATTTTTGCGGCACAGGAAAATACAAATTAAAAGTACACATGGCATAGATCCCATCCAAAACGGATATAGTAATAAAAGATCAATAAGACAGCAGTAAAGGAAAAGGGTGGGCGATGAACAGGGAAGAACGGTTGAGACGTCAGAAGGAATTTCTGATCAGCTTTGCATTTGGAGCAGTGTGGCTTGTGATCTTATGGGTAGTATTAAAAGCGGCGGGATCTGTGCTTTTCCCGTTTCTGGCAGCTTTTGCAGTGGCGGCGCTATTGGCTGGAGCAGTAAAGTTCATTACGGAGAGAACACATATCAAAAGAGGAATCGTGGCGGTTACAACGGTTCTTTTCTTTTATATACTTCTGGCAGCCGTCCTTTATTTTGCAGGCAGTTATCTGGTGAGGCTGATCTATGATCTGACGCGGGAACTGTCTGTCTTTTTTTCGGATACGGTTGTGCCTGTTATGCAGCGTTTTTATCAGTGGGTGGAACGTTTGTCAGTTGTGTTTTATCCGGTAGGGCAGACTGAAAAAACGCAAGGATTGCAGGATGTTGGTGCGGAGTCAGCACAGACGATAAAGAATGCAGGCAAGCTGATGTCGGGCATCTCAGATGGTGTGATCGACGGGGTGTCCGGGATGGCAGCAGGAATACCGGGATTTTTTATGAAACTTCTGATCACAGTGATCGCAACGGTATTTATGGAACTGGAATTTCCACAGATCAGGGCATTTTTAAAGCGGCAGATTCCGGCGGAATACCAGCGTGCGTTCCGGGATGGAAAAAATTATGTGACCGGGACGATGGGAAAATGCATTATCTCTTATTGTCTGATCTTCGGGATCACGTTTGCGGAACTTGTGGCAGGTCTGTTTTTGCTTGGAATCAAAAATGCATTTGCCATTGCATTTATTATTGCGGTACTTGATATCCTTCCGGTGCTTGGAACCGGTACAGTGCTGATCCCGTGGGCGGTACTCGCCTTCGCATCGGGAAGGATCTCTACCGGAGTCGGTGTGTTCGCGCTTTACCTTGTAATAACAGTCGTGCGGAATCTGATCGAGCCGAAACTGGTGGGAAAACAGATGGGGTTATCGCCGGTGATCATGCTGCCATGTATGCTGATCGGTTTAAAATTTTTTGGAATCATCGGTCTGTTTGTAGTACCGCTTCTGGTTTCATTTCTGAAACAGTTGAATGACAGAGGGATTATAAAAATGTTTCGTTAAGCTGGGAACCATAAGTTTGTGGAATGATAAAAATAACCTCCGCTTATAAATGAAAAAATTTTGCGTTAAAAATTGAATTTTCCGGGAAATACGACGAAAATTGCATTGACGGAAAAAATTCTCTATGCTAAATTTACTCATGTATTTCTATTAAGTAGTGATACAGGAGGATGAAAAAAATGAAAAAAGCATTAAGCGTATTATTGACCATGGGACTTACCGTTTCCATGCTGGCAGGATGTGGCTCAAATGGAACTGCTGACAACACATCAGCAGACAATGCATCAGATAATAATGCAGCAGACAGTACTGTAGCTGCAACAGAGAGTGGAGCAGCGGCTGGCGAGGCAAAATCGGCATCGGATATCAAGGTAGGTGTCATGTACATTGGTGATGAGAACGAAGGATATACAGCAGCACATATGGCTGGTATCGATCAGATGATGAGCAATCTTGGATTATCTGAGGATCAGGTCGTAGAAAAAACTCTGATCCCGGAAGATGAATCTGCTTATGATGCAGCAGTTGATTTAGCAGATCAGGGATGCAACATTATTTTCGGTACAAGTTTCGGACATGAGAGCTACCTGCTTCAGGCAGCAGCAGAGTACCCGGATGTTCAGTTCTGTCATGCAACCGGATATCAGGCAGCGTCTTCCGGACTTTCAAACATGCACAACTATTTTGATTCTATCTATGAGGCACGTTATGTTTCCGGTGTTGTTGCAGGTATGAAATTAAATGAGATGATCGCAGACGGAACAATCACAGAAGATACAGCAAAGATCGGTTATGTTGGTGCATTCCCATATGCGGAGGTTATTTCCGGATTTACTTCTTTCTATTTAGGAGCAAAGAGCCAGTGCCCATCCGTAACCATGGAAGTACAGTATACAAACAGTTGGGCAGACATGTCCGGTGAAGCAGAAGTTGCAGCAAAACTGATCGATGACGGATGCGTTTTAATCAGCCAGCATGCAGATACGACAGGAGCTCCAAGCACCTGTGAGGATAAGAAAGTACCATGTGTTGGTTACAACGTTGACATGACAACTGTTGCTCCGGATGCAGCACTTACTTCTCCGACAAATAACTGGGGCGTTTATTATACACATGCAGTACAGTGTGTATTAGACGGTACACCGATCGAAACTGACTGGTGCCAGGGATTTTCAGAGGGCGCAGTTGATATCACACCGATCAATGAGGCAGTTGCAGCAGAAGGAACCGATGCAAAAGTAACAGAAGTTGAAAATGCAATTAAAGATGGTTCTATCCATGTATTTGATACATCCGCATTTACTGTAAATGGTTCTTCTTTAGAAGATCTGATCGCAGAGGGCGGTGATTATGCAAAATATGCAGATTATGTATCTGACGGATACTATCATGAGTCAGAGCTTGCATCTGCTCCATCTTTTGATATTATTATTGATGGTATCACTTCTGTGACAAACTAAATATGCATTGCAGAGAGATTTGTTAAGACTTTTGGTAGAATTTATTTCTGCCGTCATGTGAAAAGCATACAGGCATGGATGCTTTTTACATTATAAATAAGCGGAACTGTGAAAAAGGATTTCTTTATCCACAGTTCCGCAGTTTACGTTAAAGGAGGACTGTTTGTGGAACCGGTAAATGCGATTGAACTGATTGGTGTAACCAAACGTTTTGGAGAGGTTGTCGCAAATGACAATGTAAATCTGACAGTGAGAAAAGGAGAAATCCTTTCTATATTAGGAGAGAATGGTAGTGGAAAAACTACGCTGATGAACATGCTCTCCGGTATTTATTTCCCTGATGAGGGAGAAATCCGTGTGAATGGAAAAACCGTTACGATCCGGTCTCCGAAAGATTCCTTTGAACTCGGAATTGGAATGATTCATCAGCATTTCAAGCTGATCAATATTTTGACAGCCGCCGAGAATATTATTTTAGGACTGCCGGGAAAAGAACGGCTGAATTTAAAACAGGTGGAAAAAGAAGTCAAAGAACTGACAGACCGCTATGGTTTTGACTTAAATCCATCCCAGAAAATTTATGATATGTCCGTTTCCCAGAAACAGACCGTTGAGATCGTAAAGGTTTTATACCGTGGCGCGGATATTCTGATCTTAGATGAGCCGACTGCCGTTTTAACACCGCAGGAGACTGAAAAATTATTTGCGGTATTGCGCAACATGCGTGCCGCAGGAAAATCCATCATCATCATCACACACAAGTTAAACGAAGTATTAGAGCTTTCTGACCGTGTGGCAGTGCTTCGAAAAGGAAAGTACATAGATACGGTGGAGACAAAAGGTGCAACGGTAGAGTCTCTAACTGAGATGATGGTCGGTGAAAAAGTAACGCTTGATATCAACCGTACCGAACCGGAAAATGCAAAAAAACGAATTGAGATGCGCGGTGTGACATGCCGGAACAAGGAAGGTTTAAAAGTATTAAAAGAGACTTCCTTTACCGCATACAGCGGCGAAATTCTCGGTATTGCAGGAATTTCCGGAAGCGGGCAGAAAGAACTCTTAGAGTCTGTGGCTGGTTTGCAGCCGATCGAGAGTGGTGAGATCCTTTATGAGTCACCGGAGGGAAAAGTCGAAAAAATCTCCGATATGAAGGCGGAGGATATCAAAAAACTTGGTATCGCCTTATCCTTTGTCCCGGAGGACCGTCTCGGAATGGGATTAGTCGGTTCCATGGATCTGACTGATAACATGATGATCCGCAGTTACAAGGAAGGAAAACATTTCTTTGCAGACCGTAAGGCACCGAAGAAACTGGCACAGGAGATCGTTGACAAACTTGAAGTCGTAACGCCGGGTGTTGAAACTCCGGTCAGCCGTCTTTCCGGTGGAAATGTCCAGAAAATTCTGGTAGGACGGGAGATCGCAAGCAATCCGAATGTGCTGATGGTAGCATATCCGGTGCGCGGACTTGATATCAATTCTTCTTATACGATCTATAATCTCTTAAATGACCAGAAGAAAAAGGGAGTTGCTGTCATCTGTGTCGGCGAGGACTTAGATGTGCTCTTAGAGCTGTGCGACAGGATACTTGTGTTAAATGGCGGAAGAGTTTCCGGTATTGTGGATGCGAGAAGTACCACAAAAGAAAAACTCGGACTTTTGATGACAGGTTCGGGAGAGGAGAAACAGGCAAATGAGTAAAGAAGTAAAAGAACCGGCAGTTCGTATGATAAAACGGGATACGATAAGCACTGCTAAAGCATGGGGAATCCGTCTTATAGCTGTTGTATTATCGCTGATCGTTGCAGGACTTGTGATCGTTGCGATCACAAAACAGAATCCGCTTCAGGTATATCTTGGTATCGTAGATGGTGCGGTTGGAAGCAGCCGCCGTGTGTGGGTGACGATCCGCGAGACATTAGTACTTTTATGTATTGCGATCGGACTGACGCCTGCATTTAAAATGAAGTTCTGGAATATCGGAGCTGAGGGACAGATCTTAATGGGAGGTATGGCAACCGCCGCACTGATGATCTATGCGGGGGATGCAATGCCAAACTGGCTTCTTCTGATCCTGATCTTTATTGCAAGTGCCACAGCAGGTCTGATCTGGGGATTGATCCCGGCAGTGTTTAAGGCATATTTTAACACAAATGAGACATTGTTTACGCTGATGCTTAATTATGTGGCAATGCAGCTTGTAACATTTGCCATTGTATTCTGGGAGAATCCATCCGGTTCGAATACGGTCGGTATTATCAATGCAGCAGGACAGAAAGGATGGTTCCCATCTGTGTTTGGAAATATGTATGGACTGAATGTGATCGTGGTTCTTGTCATCACACTCGGTATGTATGTATACATGAAATACAGTAAACAGGGATATGAGATCGCTGTTGTCGGAGAAAGCCAGAATACCGCGCGTTATGCCGGCATCAATGTAAAAAAAGTAATCATCCGTACCATGATGATTTCCGGTGCTATTTGTGGTCTTTCCGGCTGTCTGATCGTCAGCGGTGCAAGCCATACGATTTCTACAAGTACAGCAGGTGGACGTGGATTTACCGCGATCATCGTAGCATGGATGTCTAAATTTAATCCATTTGCCATGATCTTAGTATCTGCATTTTTAGTATTTATGCAGCAGGGATCGATCCAGATCGCTTCCCAGTTTGGTTTAAATGAGAATGCATCAGATATCATTACAGGTATTTTGCTGTTTTTCCTGATCGGATGTGAGTTTTTTATTAATTACAGACTGGAATGGAAAAAGAACCATAAGGAGGGAAAATAAATGAATCTGCTTATGACATTTATACAAAAAGCAATCGGACAGGGCGTTGCGATATTATTCGGTGCGACCGGAGAGATCGTGACAGAAAAGTCCGGTAACTTAAATCTTGGAATACCGGGTATCATGTACATGGGTGGTATTGCCGGTCTGATGGGTGCTTTTTTCTATGAGAATGGCAATGAAAATCCAAATGGATTTATTGGTCTTTTGATCGCCTTTTTTGCAACACTGATCGTAGCTGCGTTAGGCGGACTGATCTATAGTTTTTTAACGATCACACTGCGTGCAAACCAGAATGTTGTCGGTCTTGCGCTTACAACATTTGGTGTAGGTTTTGGTAACTTCTTTGGTGGATCTATCTCAAAACTTGCAGGAGGTGTCGGACAGATTTCCGTACAGACAACAGCGGCTGCGTTTCGTGCAAAGATTCCGGGACTTTCCGCGATTCCTTTTGTCGGAGATTTATTATTTTCCTATGGATTTCTGACCTATTTGTCCGTGATCCTTGCGGTATGCATGACTTATTTTCTGAAAAAGACCAGACGCGGATTAAACTTACGTGCAGTCGGAGAGAGCCCGGCAACCGCAGATGCTGCAGGTATCAATGTATCGAAATATAAATATATTGCAACCGTGACAGGGGCAGCAATAGCAGGTCTTGGCGGACTTTATTTTGTCATGGAATATCTAGGAGGAACCTGGTCAAACAACGGTTTCGGTGACCGTGGATGGTTAGCGATCGCACTTGTTATCTTAGCACTCTGGAATCCGGATCATGCGATCTGGGGATCATTTCTTTTTGGCGGACTTTATATTTTATATATTTATCTGCCGGGACTGACACGTGCAACACAGGAACTTTGCAAAATGCTTCCTTATGTAGTAACGATCATTGTGCTTGTTATTACAAGTAAACGGAATAAACTGGAAAACCAGCCGCCGGCGAGCCTTGGAGAGGCATATTTCAGGGAAGACCGGTAATAGTTCCGGGAGAGGTGCGGGATATACGTTCTGCATAAAATCAGACAGAAAGAAAAGAAATCACTTTGCGGACAGCAGCACTTATCTGGGTGCTGCTGTTTGTGACTAAACATATTTCACGTTCCGGGATAGGCTCCACAAGGCGGATCGCGTAGGCATTGCCGCGTGCGATCGCTTCCGCAGCGAGCTCTTCCGGATAAAAACCGATACCGAGGTTGTGTGTGATCATCGGCAGGATCTGGTCGGTGGTAGCAGCCTCCATATCCGGTGCGAACATCAGACCGTGACTTAAAAAATAACGGTGATACAATTCTCTTGATCCGGTGCCGTCGGCAAGCCCTATGAATGGTATCCCGGAAAGATCGTTTAAGCTTCGGATCTGCGAAGCCAATTCTTTATATTTTGTTCCCCCAATCAGAATTTCACGGTAGGAGGCAAGGTGCGTTTTGTGCAGTGGCTTTTGGATGGCGAGCGGTGAGGTGACGGCTGCAAAATCGACAACTTTGCTCTCTAATGCTAAAATTGCCTGTGGTGTGGAGTGATTGAAAATACGGATGCGTACATGAGGATATTGTTCATGAAAACGTTCTAACACCGGAAGCAGCCGCAGGCGTAACGCATTTTCGCTGGCTCCGATGGAAACCAGTCCATTTTCGAGTTCCATGTTCTGACGGATCTCATCTTCCCCAAGCGAAAGCTGCTCATAGGCGATCGCAACATGTTCATATAATCTTTTCCCTTCGGGAGTCAGTGTGATACCCTTGTTGGAACGTAAAAAAAGCGTACAGTGTAATTCTGCTTCCAGGTTATTCATGCACCTTGTGATATTTGGCTGGTTATTGTGCAGTGCCTCGGCAGCTCTGGTAAAACTTTTATATTGTACAACATAGTAGAAAATACGGTAATAGTCGTAAGTGATCATGTGGTGTTTGTCTCCTGTGATTTTTATTTTTCCATATAAAAATTATATGACAGATATATCAATAATACTTTTTGCATCTGATAACAGGGATACTATAATACAGACGATGTGAGAAATCAATGAGAAAAAAGGAATAAGAGGTGAGAACATTGGCTTTGAATCAAAATGAGCCAAGGAGTACCAAAGTGCAGATGTCGGAGGCGTTTATCACGAGTGTGTTTCTGGCACTGTCCGGTGGATTTCAGGATGCGTACACATATTTTACGAGAGATGGCGTGTTCTCGAATGCACAGACCGGAAACGTGGTACTCATGAGTCAGCATTTTATGATGGGAGAGTGGAGTGAGGGATTGCGTTATCTTCTTCCATTGCTCGCATTTGCAGTCGGTGTGTTCGTGGCAGAGCGGATACAGGGAAGTTTTAAGTATGCGAGAAAACTGCACTGGAGACAGTCAGTATTACTCTGCGAAATTGCGATTCTGGTGCTGGTCGGATTTCTGCCGGAAAAACTGGATATGGCAGCAACCGTCCTGGTTTCGTTTTCCTGTGCCATGCAGGTACAGACATTCCGGAAAGTCGGCGGATATTCCTATGCGAGCACAATGTGTATCGGAAATCTGCGGAGCGGGACAGCAGCATTTTCACTGTACCTCAGGGAAAAACGTCCCGAGCAGATCAGACAGGCACTTTACTATTTTGGAATCATTTTATTCTTTGCAGTCGGTGCGGGAATCGGAGGTAATCTGTCTGTGCGGTACGGGTTCCATGTGATCTGGATATCTGGTGGACTTCTGTTGATCAGTTTCCTGCTGATGTTCTTAGAAAAGATTAGATAATGGAGGGAAAAGGATGGAGACAATATTTCCAAGAGAAGAAAAAGCAGATCTGTTGTTTGATAAAATTTTGAAAGATCCGGAAGCCTGTGAGCGTTTGATGCAGACTTTTTATGGAGAAATTGATTCGGATCTTGAACTGGTGGGGGGATATCTTCCGCCGGAACAGTTTGCAAAGGCATTGTTTGATGCCTATAAAAACCGGGATCTGACAGCATTTTTGATGGCAGTCTGCAAAAACAGCATGTTTGACTTACTGCGCAACTCATTTTTAGCACCGTTCCGCTTTAATGCGGACGGACAGATCAATCCGTATCTGCTTACAGACGAGGATGGAAATCTGATCCAGACAAAGGAGATCCGTGTGAGTGAAAAAGATTATAACCGGTTTAAAAAGGTATTCCGGAAAGAGAAAGGTGTAAAGATGTATCTTGCATACGGATACCGCAAGCGTCACAGTTATAATGCAGATACGATGGATGTGATGGAATATAAGATGGGTGAGCACATCGGTCTTTTGCTTGTCTATGAATTGCCGGATACGGTAAAACAGCAGAGGACGGAAGCACAGGCATATGCGGCAGTGTGGGATATCATGATGAAACTGCAGAAAGACCTGCCGCGTTCTTTTGTTTATTACGGACAGGATTCGTTGGAAGATGAGGGACAGCGGTTTGATGAACTGGGTGTATTTCTGCCGATCCACCGTTTCTCGGATCGGCTGGAAAAGAGTATTGACCGTGCAGAAAAAATCGTTCATGGAGAAATATAGAGGAGAGTGAGTATTATGTTAACAGCAGTAACAGGTATCAACTGGGGAGACGAAGGAAAAGGACGTATTGTAGATTTACTGAGTGAACACGCGGACTATGTAGTCCGTTATCAGGGAGGCAACAATGCAGGACATACCGTAGTGACAGATAAAGGAAAATTTGTATTGAATCTGCTGCCGTCCGGTATCCTGCACCCGGAGGTCGTCTGTGTGCTTGGCAACGGAATGGTCATTGATCCGGATCACTTAAGACATGAGATCGAGATGATGCGCTACATGAATGTACAGATCAGCCCCCAAAATTTAAAGATATCGGAAAAGGCGACCGTCTGCATGCCATTCCACGTCAGACAGGACGTTTTAGAGGAGGAGAGACTCTCTAAGACCGGTGAGGCATTTGGTTCCACAAAAAGAGGAATCGCCTATGCCTATGGCGATAAATATATGAAGAAAACGCTTCGGATGGGTGATCTTTTATATCTGGATTCGGAAGTGATCAAAAAACGGATCGCAATGATCGTGGAGAGTAAAAACCTGATCCTTGAAAAGGTATATGGTCAGAAAACGCTCTCGGTAGAAGAAGTCATGGACTGGTGCCGGGGACAGGCAGAATTTTTAAAACCATATATTACAGATACCGGTGCTCTGTTAGAACAAGCAGCTTCCAGAGATAAAAATATTCTTTTTGAGGCACAGCTTGGAGCACTGCGGGATATCGATTATGGAATTTATCCATATACCTCCAGTTCCAGCACGATCGCAGCTTATGCAACGATTGGTGCAGGCATTCCAAAGAGACAGCCGGATCGGGTTGTGGGAGTCATGAAAGCATACTCAACCTGTGTCGGTGAAGGACCGTTTGTGGCAGAAAAGGCAGCAGGCGAAGAATGGAATGAAAAATTAAGAAAAGCAGGAAATGAATTTGGGGCAGCAACCGGACGTCCGAGAAGGGTCGGACCATTTGATGCAGTTGCGAGCCGATATGGATTACAATGCCAGAATGCAGGGGACATTGCCCTGACAAAACTGGATGTATTAAGCAGCTTTGAAAAGATCCCTATTATCACTGGATACCGTGTAAACGGAAAGTTCATCACGGATTTTCCAACCAATATCCTGCTTGATGATGCAATGCCGGAGATTGAGATGTTAGACGGATGGAATTGTGACATTTCATCCTGCCAGAACTGGAATGATCTTCCGGAAAATGCAAAGAAGTATATTGAAAGGATCGAGGAGCTGATCGGACATTCCATTTATCTTGTTTCCACCGGGGCAAAAAGAGATGAATATTTACTGAAAGAGTAAAAAAGAAAAGGCTGACAGAAAGGATTCGGTAGGTGAATCTGCATCTGTCAGTCTTTTTTCTATAGAATATGTTATTCACCAAATGATGGTTTGTTTATGAAATAAATTGCTCGTCCAAATGGTGTGTCGCAGGTCTGTGAGTGGCGTCTTGCGCAAAGCCGGAGTAATTTTTGTTCCGTTGTCCGAAAATAAGAAAAGTCT
>ERZ1035032.159-NODE-159-length-56881-cov-11.901929_pt1 | contig 56881 bp, 48 predicted proteins | sample MGYA00520693_ERZ1035032 | MGnify/ENA primary metagenome ERZ1035032 (study PRJEB33766, sample SAMN09781740) | gut metagenome | biome: gut microbiome | host: Homo sapiens | place: Madagascar | study: EMG produced TPA metagenomics assembly of the PRJNA485056 data... | reverse complement strand
CACGGATCATCGAAGATGCAAACATCCGGCTGGTTAGAAATGCCACATTTTTTGATCCGAATTTCCACCTGCATTTCCATCTGAAATCCCACGGTGTGATCTTATAATATTACTTATCACACAAAAGTGACTATGCTTATTGTGACAGTTTCTTTAAAAAAAGCCTCATGCGGTCTTCCCATGGAAGAACCGCGTGAGGCTTTTTCACATATTCGCTATCACTTAGATCGCTGTCACAACTCCGTTTTCGCTGTCAAGCTCTACATAAGCGCTGGACTTTAATACCTCCAGTGCGTTCTTGGCACCAATCAGTACCGGTATATCCAGACTGAGTCCCGCGATCGCCGCATGGCAGCTGTCGCTGTCTGCCTCCACGATGAGTCCGGACGCCTGACGCATCTGCTTCATCATGCAGTTGTTGGTATCTGCAGCAACGATGATGTCTCCCTCTTTGAAATTTGCAAGATCTTCCTCGCTGTGGCAGACGCACAGGTTTGCTGCAATCTTCTTACCTGCAATTCCTTTTCCCTTTACCAGAATATGTCCGGCTACCTGTACCTTGATGAGGTTGGTCGTTCCGGATACGCCGAGCGGTACGCCGGCAGTCAGAACAACCACGTCGCCCTTGCTGATCAGACCTGCCGTCTCTGCAGTGTCAACCGCATAGTCAAACAGTTCTTCCGCCTTATTCTTCTGCTCAAGAAGCAGCGGTGCAACGCCCCAGGAAAGTCCGAGCTGACGGTATACTTTCTCCGTCAGGCACGCGCCGATGATCGGAGAGTACGGGCGGTACTTGGAGATCATGCGCGCCGTGCGTCCGGACTTGGATACTGCCAGAATCGCCGCCGCGTTGAGGTCTCCCGCCATCGTACAGGTTGCATGGGAAATCGCGTTCGTCACATCCGGGCTGCTCATATTCTTACGGTCCTTGAAACGCTGCAGATAGTTGATATCGCACTCGGTGCGAACCGCAATGCGGACCATCGTCTTCAATGCCTCGATCGGATACTGGCCGGCAGCCGTCTCACCAGAAAGCATGATCGCACTTGTTCCGTCATAGATTGCGTTGGCAACATCTGTCGCCTCCGCACGGGTCGGACGCGGATGCTTCATCATGGAATCCAGCATCTGGGTCGCCGTGATAACCACTTTTCCGGCGCCGCTGACTTTCTTGATAATCATCTTCTGGATGACCGGAACATCCTCAAGCGGAATCTCTACACCCATGTCGCCGCGGGCAACCATGATACCGTCGGAAACGCGGATGATCTCGTCAATGTTCTGCACACCCTGCATGTTCTCGATCTTTGCAATGATATGGATGTCCTCGCCGCCTTTTTCTTCGAGAATCCTGCGAATTGCAAGCACGTCATCCGCGCAGCGCACGAAAGAGGCTGCAATAAAATCATAGTCGTTCTCCACCGCAAATACGATGTCGCCATAGTCTTTCTCGCTGATGTACGGCATGGAAAGCTCCACATTCGGAACATTCACACCTTTTTTATTGGAAACCATACCGCCGTTCATAACGGTACAGACAATATCCATCGGCATTTTGCCCTCTGCGTCTGCCTTTGCACCGGATACTTTCTGGATCTTCTTGACTTCCAGACCGATCAGTCCGTCATCGATCAGAATGGTATCTCCCGGCTTCACATCGTCCGGCAGTTCCTTGTATGTGATCGCCACACGGCTCTCATCACCCACGATGTCCTCCGTCGTCAGAGTAAATGTCTGTCCGTTCTTCAGCTCCACCTTGCCGCTTGCAAACTCTTTCAGACGGATCTCCGGTCCCTTTGTATCCAGCAGAGCCGCGACAGGACGCTTCATCTCTCCGCGCAGCTTGCGAAGCATCGTAAGTCTTCCAAACTGCTCCTCGTGTCCTCCATGTGAAAAGTTAAAGCGCGCCACATTCATGCCTTCCTCGATCAGGCTACGCATCACATTCTCATCATCCGTCGACGGTCCTAACGTACATACAATTTTTGTCTTTCTTAACATAATATTCCTCTCTTTATTATTCTGTCACTTTATTTTGTAATCATGGTGCCCATGCCCGGAGTTACCTGGCTTCCATCCACGTGAAGCTTTGTAATCAATACGGAGCGGATCGCCGAATCACCGATAAAGTCGATCGCAGCCTGAATCTTCGGCTGCATATCCCCCTCGCCGAACTGTCCCTGCTCCATATATTTCTTTGCTTCCGCCACTGTCATGGAACTCAGCGGGCGCTCATTCTCTGTGCCGTAGTCCAGGCACACATTGTCTACGCTTGTCAGTATCACGAGCATATCTGCCTCCAGAAGTTCTGCGAGCTTTCCGGCTGCCAGATCCTTCTCGATCACTGCACTTGCTCCCTTTAAATGATTGTCCTGGGAAAGAACCGGGATACCGCCTCCTCCACAGGCAACAACGATCTGATCCGCATCTGTCAGCGCGCGGATCGCATCCACCTCCACAATATCGACCGGCTTCGGCGCTGCCACGATACGGCGGTAGCCGTCTGCCACCTTCGTCACATGATTGCCTTTTTTCTCCTCTGCCTCTGCCTCTTCCTCCGTCATCACACGGCCAATGATCTTGCTCGGCTTGTAAAATGCCTCATCGTACGGGTCAACCACCACCTGTGTCAGGATCGTGGATACCGTCTTGTAGATACCTCTGTTCAGAAGCTCTGCACGAATCGCATTCTGCAGATCATATCCGATATATCCCTGGCTCATCGCCGAGCAGACAGACATCGGCGTCGCCGTATATTCCGGATACAGACGGCAGAACTCATTCATCGCCGTGTGAATCATGCCGACCTGCGGGCCGTTGCTGTGCGTGATGACCACCTGATAGTCCTCGCGGATAAAATCAGCGACCGCTTTTGCCGTGCGCTTCGTAGCTTCCTTCTGCTCCGGCAGTGTCGTTCCCAGTGCGTCATGTCCCAGTGCGATAACGATCTTCTTTTTCTTCATTTTTATCATCCTCCAACGCTTTTATGCGCGCATTTGTAATCCCTTTTCCCTGTATACACCAAAAAATTTTACCAATTTTATTTTATCACGAACCCTCTGTCATGCGCAATGGTCAACTTGTCACGGAAGTGTTAAAGTTTGCCGCACCAGAACGCAAAAAGCGGGAACCGCACACACGTTTTTCTTTTGTATGTGCGATCCCCGCCCTGTGTTTTCTAATCTCCCGTTTTTCCGGCTGGAATTCACCGGAATTCGTCTTGCCCAAACTTCTGCCCGGCTCCTACTCGTCCTGCGGCAGGACAAGCGAATCGATCAGTTCCCAGATCTCCTCTCTTCCCTGCTTGGTCTCCGCCGAAAACGGTATGATCATCGTTCCCGGCTGCACGCCGAGTCCCTCACGGATTGCCTTGACATTTTTCTGAATCTGGCTTCGCTTGATCTTGTCCAGCTTCGTTGCAATGATGATCGGGGCAAATCCCTGATACACCATCCACTCGTACATCATCCGGTCGTTGGCAGACGGATCATGCCTGATATCGATCAGGAGAAAGACCGCCTTCAGACGCTTGGAGGTGTGAAGATAGTTCTCGATCATTTTCCCCCACTTTGCCTTCACTTCCTCGGACGCCTTGGCATAGCCATAACCCGGAAGATCCACCAGATACATGGCGTCATTGATGTTGTAGAAATTGATCGTCTGCGTCTTGCCCGGCTGTGCGGAGGTACGCGCCAGCGCTTTCCGGTTCATCAGTACATTGATCAGCGATGATTTTCCGACGTTCGACTTTCCCGCAAATGCCACTTCATTGTAGGCCGTATCCGGTATCTTGCTCGTAATTCCGCAGACAATTTCAAGATTTACATTTTTGATGACCATGTTCTACTCCTTCTTTTCGCAAAAAGCGACGCGAAGCACCTGCTCCATCGTCTCTACATAGACGATTTCCAGTCCCTTTTTGATCTCACCTGATATTTCCTCGACATCCTTCTCATTCTTCTTCGGCACACAGACCGTACGGACTCCGGCGTTTTTGGCTGCAAGCAGCTTTTCCTTCAATCCGCCGATCGGCAGCACCCTGCCTCGGAGCGTGATCTCTCCCGTCATTGCAACATCCGCCCGCACCGGTGTCCCGGTAATCGCCGAGAGCATCGCCGTCGCCATCGTAATGCCGGCAGACGGTCCATCCTTCGGAACCGCACCTTCCGGGATGTGGATGTGAATATCATTTTTCTGGAAAAATTCCGCCGGAATGTCATACTGTCCGCCGACCGAGCGGATATAGCTGATTCCCGTCTGTGCCGACTCTTTCATGACATCGCCCAGCTGACCGGTCAGCTGGAATTCACCCTTGCCCGGCATCACGTTGACCTCGATCTCCAGCGTATCTCCGCCCACACTCGTCCATGCAAGTCCGCGCACGATTCCGACCTCATCGGTCTCGCCACGCATATCCTGACTGTATTTTTCCTTGCCGAGATACTTCTCGAGATTGCGCACCGTCACATCAACCGTACTGCTTTTTCCCTCGTAGATCTCGCGCGCCGCCTTGCGCGCAATCTCCCCGATCCTGCGCTCCAACCCGCGGACTCCCGCCTCTCTGGTATAACCGCTTATGATCTTCGCAAGGGCTCCGTCGCTGACTTTGAACTGATCTTCCTTTAAGCCGTTGCGCTCCGTCTGCTTTGCCAGCAGATGTTCTCTCGCAATGTGAAGCTTTTCGTTCTCCGTGTAGCTAGTTACCTCAATGAGCTCCATACGGTCCAGAAGCGGTCTTGGAATCCCCTGCATGGAGTTCGCCGTCGCAATAAAAAGCACCTCCGAGAGGTCAATCGGGAGCTCCACATAGTGATCCCGGAACTTGTGATTCTGTTCCGAATCCAGCACCTCAAGCAGCGCCGAGGCAGTGTCGCCCTTATAATCACTGCTCATCTTGTCAATCTCGTCCAGAAGCATCAGCGGGTTCTTCACACCGGCGCTGCGCAGACCGTTCACGAGACGTCCCGGCATAGCTCCGACGTAAGTCTTCCGATGTCCCCGGATCTCCGCCTCATCGCGCACACCGCCAAGGCAGATCCGCACGTATTTCTTATCCAGCGCACGCGCCACGGAGCGCGCGATACTTGTCTTGCCGGTTCCCGGCGGCCCCACCAGACAGATGATCGGGCTTTCTCCCTTGCTCGTCAGATTGCGCACCGCAAGGAACTCCAGCATACGCTCCTTGACTTTTTCCAGACCGTAGTGGTCTTCCTCCAGAATCCGCTCTGCGTTTGTAAGATCTTTGTTGTCCTCGGACGCTTTATTCCACGGAAGCTCCAGCAGCGTCTCGATATAGCCGCGGGTCACCGCGCTCTCTGATGAATTCGCGCTGATGCTCTTGAAGCGGTCAATCTCCTTCTTAATGCGGCTTTTCACTTCCTCATCAGCATCCAGCGCATCCAGCGCTTTCCGGTATTCATCCGCATCCGATTCCGTATTGTCCTCGCCGAGCTCCTCCCGGATGAGCTTCATCTGCTCGCGCAGTATGTATTCCTTCTGGTTCTTATCCACGCGCTCTTTGACTTTGCTCTGGAATTCATTCTGAATGGCAGTGATTTCAATCTCTTTTAAAAGGAGCGCCATCAATACTTCATAGCGCTCCGTAAGTGTCATTGCCTCCAGAATCTTCTGCTTTTCTTCGTAAGAAACCGGCAGATTGTTCGCAACCTGATCCATCAGCTTCGGCAGATTCTGTATGGTACCGATCTGGCGCAGCAACTCTTTTCCGGCGCGCGGATTTACTGTCTGATACCGGCTGTATGTCTCCTGCACGCTGCGCACCATCGCAGCTTTGGCTTCTTCCGAAAGCCCCTCCTCCGGCAGCACGCACGGTGCCACCTCTGCCAGAAGATAAGGGTCCGTCTGTGCAAAAGCCGAAAGCTCTGCACGCTCGATACCCTCAACCAGAATTCTTACGATATTGTTTTGTAATTTGATTACCTGCTTTACTTCCGCGATCACACCGATATGGTATACATCGTCCGCTCCCGGTTCTTCCTGCTCGACATCCTTCTGCGCCGACAGGAAAATCTTCTGGGAATCCATCATGCACTGTTCGATCGCACGGATGGATCTGTCACGGCTGATGTCAAAATGCGCGATCATTCCCGGAAGAATGACCATCCCGCGAAGCGCAACCGCAGGTATTTTTAAGATTTCTGTATCCAACATATCCTCTATTTTTCTTCTATGGTCTTTAATTTCTGCTCCTCAATGGAAAGCTTCTCCTCCACCAGATCCTTCGTGATCTCACACTCGGTGATGCTCTCATCCGACGGAATATGATACATCAGATCCAACGTCACTGCCTCCATAATCGCGCGCAGTCCCCGCGCTCCCGTCTTGCGCTCCAGCGCCTTGTCGGCGATCGCCTCCAGCGCGTCCGCGTCAAACGCAAGCTTCACGCCATCCAGCTCAAACAGCTTCTCGTACTGTCTGGTCAGCGCATTCTTCGGCTCTTTTAAAATGCGGATCAGGGCGTCGCGGTCCAACATATCCAAAGATACCGTCACCGGCACACGGCCGATGAACTCCGGGATCAGACCGAACTTCACAAAATCCTGCGGCAGCGCATGCTTTAACACATCGCCGATATTGTACTCATTCTTTGACTTGATGTCCGCGTTGAAACCGATCGCCTTCTGATCCATACGCGTCTCAATGATCTTCTCAAGTCCGTCAAATGCTCCTCCGCAGATGAACAGAATGTTCGTCGTATCGATCTGGATCAGTTCCTGCTGCGGATGCTTTCTGCCTCCCTGCGGCGGTACCGATGCAATCGTTCCCTCGAGGATCTTAAGCAGTGCCTGCTGTACACCCTCACCGGATACATCTCTCGTGATGGACACGTTCTCGGACTTCTTGGAGATCTTATCGATCTCATCAATATAGATGATACCGTGCTGTGCACGCTCGATGTTGTAATCTGCCGCCTGAATAATCTTCAAGAGGATATTTTCTACATCTTCGCCGACATAACCTGCCTCTGTCAACGTCGTAGCATCCGCAATCGCAAACGGCACATTTAAGACACGCGCCAGCGTCTGCGCCAGCAGAGTCTTACCAGAACCGGTCGGGCCAAGCATCAGGATGTTGCTCTTCTGCAGTTCCACGCCCAGATCGTCCCCTGCCATAATTCTTTTGTAATGGTTATATACTGCAACGGAAAGAACCTTTTTCGCCTGATCCTGTCCGATCACATAATCGTCCAGAAACGCTTTTAATTCTTCCGGTTTTAAAAGGTTGATCTGCTCCGTCTCTTCTGCGGTGCCGGTCTCTTCCTCGTTCTCAAACTCTTCCTCAATAATCTCTGCACAGATGTCCACACACTCATCACAGATATATGCCCCTTTCGGTCCTGCGATCAGCTTGCGCACCTGTCCCTGGGATTTTCCGCAAAAGGAGCAGCGGATCTCATCGTCACTTCTTCCTGCCATTTTTAACTATTCTCCATGTTCTATCTTACTTCCTGCCAAAATCAGGTCTTATTTGCTTTCTTCCTTCTTGGTGTCCTTGCGGATGATGACATCGTCGATCAGTCCGTATGCCTTTGCCTCCTCGGCAGACATGTAGTAATCGCGCTCGGTATCGGCAGCAACCACATCGTACGGCTTGCCGGTGTTGGCAGCGAGAATCTCATTTAACTTTTTCTTGGTCTTTAAAATGTTCTCCGCTGCGATCTGGATCTCTGTCGCCTGTCCTTTGGCTCCGCCGGACGGCTGATGGATCATGACCTCCGCATTCGGAAGCGCATAGCGCTTGCCCTTTGTTCCTCCCGCGAGCAGGAATGCACCCATGCTTGCTGCAAGTCCGATGCAGATGGTGGACACATCACACTTGATGTACTGCATTGTATCGTAAATCGCCATACCCGCTGTCACCATACCGCCCGGGGAGTTGATGTAAAGCTGGATGTCCTTGTTCGGATCTTCGGACTCCAAAAACAGAAGCTGTGCCACAACAAGGCTTGCCGTTGTCTCATTGACTTCCTCTCCAAGGAAAATAATACGATCTTTTAACAGGCGGGAATAAATATCATAATTGCGTTCTCCGCGGCTGGTCTGCTCTACGACGTAAGGTACTAAACTCATATTCGATCCTCCACTTTATACTTTTTTAATAATTACTTATAAGCTTAAACAGACCGGCCCAATAGAGCCAGTCTGTCTGTTTTGCAATAAGAACTGACAGGGGAATTACTCCTCTGTTCCCTCTTTCTCTTCTGCTTCTTTTTCTTTCTTGGATTTTGCTTTCGCTCTCTCCTTCACGTTCTCCATGATCAGGTCTACTGCCTTGGTCACTGCAAGGTCTCTCTTCATGGATTCCTTCTCGTTGTCGCCGATGTACTCTTTGAGCTTGTCAGCTTCCATACCGTACTGTGTTGCCATCTTCTCAATCTCAGCATCAAGCTCTTCATCGGTAATCTCAATCTTCTCATCCTTTGCAATCTGCTCTAATACCAGGCTGCTCTTGATGCGTGTCTCAGCTTCCGGGCGAACCTGCTCTTTTAACTTGTCGAGTGTCAGACCGGAGAACTGCATGTACTGCTCCATGGAAAGACCGCTCTGTGCCAGTCTCTGAGCAAATTCATTGACCATGTTCTCACACTGTGTCTCGATCATTGCCTCCGGAATCTCCATGGTGGACTTGTCAATGATCTTCTGGATTGCCTCGTCCTCCTTGGTCTTCTTAGCCTCGTTCTCCTTCTCTACCTCAAGGTGCTTCTTAACGTCAGCCTTGTACTCCTCTAAGGTATCGAACTCGGATACATCCTGTGCGAACTCATCGTTCAGTTCCGGAAGTTCCTTGCACTTTACTTCGTGGATCTTAACCTTGAACATTGCAGGCTTTCCGGCAAGATCTGCTGCCTGATACTTCTCAGGGAAGGTTACGTTTACTTCTACTTCGTCGCCGGCATTCTTGCCTACGAGCTGATCCTCGAACGTATCGATGAAGGAATGGGAACCGATCTCAAGCGGATGATTCTCACCCTTGCCGCCCTCAAATGCAACGCCATCAACAAATCCCTCGAAGTCGATCACTGCGGTATCGCCGTTTGCGATCGGTCTGTCTGTAACGGTAACAGTTCTTGCGTTGTTATTTCTCTCTTTCTCTACTGCTGCCTCTACCTCTTCGTCAGATACGGAGGTATCGATCTTAGTTACCTGAACACCAAGATACTTGCCAAGCTTTACTTCCGGTCTTACAGCAACCTCTGCTGTGAAGATGAAAGGCTTGCCGGACTCGATCTGTACCACGTCGATGGTCGGTCTGGATACGATGTCAATACCGCTCTCCTCTACTGCTGCAGGATAGTTCTCCTGGATCAGGGTGTTTGCTGCGTCCTCATAGAACACTGCCTCGCCGTACATCTTCTCGATCATCTTTCTCGGAACTTTACCTTTACGGAAACCAGGCATGCTGATCTTGCCTTTTTCTTTCAGGTAAGCAGCCTGGATTGCTTTCTCTACTTCTTCGGCAGCCACTTCAATGGTAAGCTTTGCCATATTCTTTTCTAAGTTTTCTACCTGTACACTCATTGTAACTATCTTCCTCCTTAATATATATGAAATATCATGTACATCTTCCGTCCATCGCATGACATTCGTCACGCCAGTCGCCTGCAGCCCTTTTTTAAGGGTTCCTGCCTGTCTTTCGGAAAAAAGGGCGTACTACGACTATCACAGTCATTTAAGGATTATAACATACAAGACCGGAAAATACTAGCTTTTTTTTGATTTCTTTGCGGTTTTTCCGCCAAAAACACGCCCTAGAGCTCCACACCGCGGTGTTCTACAGATGTAGAGAACACAATCAGCGTCTTTGTCCGTCCAAAATACTGCAATTCCCCGATAAAACGGTCGAGTTCCATCGTATTTTCAAACAAAACCTCCAGCAGCATGGAATAGTCGCCGGTCACACAGTTGCACTCAATCACGTTTTTTTTCACGGTACACCCTTCCGCCTCTCTCATTCGGCTTTGTACTGCTTTTTTCTCACGGGGTTCTTTTTCCGCTCCACGCTCCGCAGCTGCTTCTTCCGCGCGGTCTCTTCCCGTCGCTTCGCATGCGCCGCCTCCGCCAGAAGCTTCTTATAGTTAAGCAGCCGGCGTTCCGGCAGTCTTCCGTCCCGCACTGCCTCCTGCACCGCACACCCCGTCTCTTTTTCATGTCTGCAGTCTCTGAATCTGCAATGCTGCGCCAATTCCTCAATATCCGAAAATGTCGTATCCATCCCGCATTTTGCATCCCCTACGCCAAGTACGCGCATTCCCGGTGTATCTATGACACGGGAGCCATCCGGCAGAAGGATCATCTGCCGGTAAGTCGTCGTATGGCGTCCTTTGGAATCATCCTCCCGGATCGCGCCGGTATCCATAACCGTCTCCCCACACAGCGCATTCACAAACGTGGATTTGCCGACACCGGATGATCCCAGCAGCACTACCGTTTTTCCCGCACCCAGATAGCGTTGCACGTGTTCCATCCCTTCGCCCGTTACCGCACTTACCGCACACACTGCAACTCCCGGCGCCTGCCTCTCCACAAGATTTACATAATATTCCGGTTCCTCGCAGAGATCTTTTTTCGTCAGTATGACAACCGGCGTCGCCCCGCTCTCCCACGCGGCTGTCAGATAACGGTCCAGCCGGTTCTGGTTAAAATCATGATTCATCGACATGACCAGAAACACATAGTCAAAGTTTGCCGCCACCGCCTGGCGCTCCATGCCGGGCGTCGGATTTTCCCGGTAAAACACGCTCGTTCTGGGAAGCGTCTCAAGGATCAGTGCATCCCCGCACCGGTTTGTCTGAATACGCACCCGGTCACCCACTGTCGGAAATGCCTCCCCGCCCTTGTCCTGATAATACACACCGGTCTTTAACCTGGCATTAAGCTTTGTATCTGACGTTTCCTGTTCCACAAGAATCTCATAACGTTCTCTGTGTACCGCTGTGATCAGTGCCGTCGCTTTCGTATTTTCTGTTTTATTTCCTGTATGTTCCATCCGTTTTCCTCTTTCCTCTCAATTTTCCATTCACTGTTTCTTTCCATTCCTACAATCTCCATTCTGTTTTTCTCCATTTTTACATTCCTCCTTTATTAAAAAGAATCTCGCTTGCGAGATTCTCCGCGCGCGAGCGGTTCGCCAAGCGATATTTTCCTTACCGCGAGCTGCGCATCCTCGCGGAGCGTTTTTTATTTCATAGGAAAGTTCCACTTTCACACATGAATGTATCACGGTATTTCCTATGAAATTAAAAAGCATTCCTGCCACATTCCTGCACCGCAATGCTTCTGCCTTCATTCTATTTTTGTGCCGGATTGCCGTTTCCAGATTGTAAAAAGCAATCGACGGCTTGCAACATCCATTTTTCAATAAGCATTGCCGGCTTGCAACATCCATTTTTCAACAAGCATTGCCGGCTTGCAGCCTCCGGGTTTTTCAGCATAATCGCAGATTTATACCAGACGCTTCACCATAAAGTGATCGTCCGCATAGCTGCCGTCCCGATACCGGACACTGTGCGGCTGCGTTCCCCAGATCTCAAACCCGAGGCTCTCGTACAGTCGGATGGCAGGTGTGTTTGTGCTCACCACTTCAAGTTCTGCCTGCTCATATCCGCACTGCTTCGCCACCGTAAGCACCGTCTTTAGCATTTCCCTGCCGATTCCGAGCCCGCAGTATTTCTGATAGAGGGCAATCGCAACACTGCAGCGATGCGCATAGCGCTCATAATTTCCCAGAGACATCAGGGAACAGTTTCCGACATGTTCTCCAGCAACGGTTCCGATCAACATCAGTTCCCGCGGTTCTTTTACGATTCCTTCTATAAAATGTTCCTCCTGCTCCGGTGTAAGACTGATCTCATCCGGCTCACGTATCAGAAATGGCGTCTCCCCGGCAGTCACTTTCAGATACCGGATCAGATCATTTGCATCCGTCACTGCTGCACTGCGCAGAATACAGCTTCGCCCGTCCCGACAGGTAATTTCTCTTGGTTCATAAATCATAATTGGGTCTCCTCCCTGTGATCTGTATCACTCCGGCACTTTATTTTTTCCACATTTTCTTCCGTGATCGTCAAAAAGTCGATCTGCACGGTATCGCTGCCGCCGCAAATCCCGGCAAAAACAGGTTTCTCTGACACGATGCGTCATGATAGTCCTGGCTTTTCCGCTTTTTGTGCATCCACCGGAATCGGTTTTTCCTCTTTTATGCATCCACCGGAATCGGTTTTTCCTCTTTTATGCATCCACCGGAACATGCTTTTCCGGTGTCAGACCTTACCTGGCTGCGTTTGCATGTATTACGCATCCTTTAGATCGATTCCTACTTCCCGCAGATTTCTTCGCAGTTCCGGCATATCCTGATGATAAACGCATCCCCGCATTCCCAGGCGTATCCCCGCTTCAATGTTTGCCGGCGAGTCATCCACAAAATAGCTTTCCTGCGGCTCAATCTTCATTTTCCGGAAGAAATCCACATACGCTTCGCGTTCCGGCTTCAGATATCCACACTCACACGAAATCCAGATGCCGTCCATATACCCTACAGACGGAATATTTTTTGAAAATGCCCGGAAACGGTGTGATGTATTTGACATCAAAAACAAATGGTACCCCTGTTCCTTCAACTCTCCCAGAAGCGCCTCCATCGGCGGATTCGGCTCCTGCTTCATCCGAAACTCCCTCACGAAACGCTCCACAAGCTCCCACTCACTCTGCGGAATTCTCTTGCAAATGCAACGTACCGCTTCCTCATCGGTCATTGTTCCTCTGTCCATGCAAATCCACTCCACCGATGCACAAACCTGATTTTTCAACAATACTGCCTGCGCTTCATCCTCTGTATATGTCCCGATGTAATCGCTCAGCTTATATTTTGTCAGAACATTTCCCATATCAAATACGATATTTTTCATTTTCTCTCCATATTCCGTTGACCTGCTGCGTCACATTGTTCCGGCGCATGCGCGTACTCTTATCTTTCTATGTCGATCCGGCGCATGCGCGCACTCTTATCTTTCTATGTTGATCTGGCACATGCGCATTGCGTCGAGCGCTGTCTCGTGGCTTTTCGGCGTTACCCCTGCACAGCAGGATGCATCCACGATAATCGGTGTCTCCGGCAAAAATGCTTTCAATAACAATGCATTTGAGATCACACAAATGTCCGTACAGAGTCCAACCAGCGTAATGTCCTCGATCTGCTCTTTTCTATTCTCCTCCTGCAGCAACTCGCCAAGCTTCTCCGAACCGAATGTCACCTTATCAATCGCCTCCGCCTCCCGGAGCGCCTCTAGCCGCGGACAGATCTCCCAGCCTTTCGTGCCCTTGATGCAGTGTGGCACCGGAAGATGTTTTCCCTCCTGTGTCTCTAAATAGCACTCTCCATGTGTATCGCGCGTGAAAATCACTTTTCCCGGAAACTCGCGGATTTTCTGCTCCACCCGTGGAACAATGGCAACCGCCTCCGGTGTTCCAAGCGCTCCATCGATAAAATCATTCTGCATATCCACCACAATCAATATTTTCTGCATCTTTTCTCCTCCTCCTGAGACTCCGCGGGTCTCGCAGGCTCTTTTTCCTCTCTCAGACCCGCAGGGCATCTCTTTTTCACGAATTTCCTCTATTTTTTCGCTCTCCGCGGGTCTCACGAGCTCTTTTTTCTTTCCTAGACCCGTTTTTTCTCTTTTTTCGGGTCTCACGGTCTCTTTTTCCCCTCTCAGACCCGCAGGGCACCTCTTTTTCACGAATTTCTTCTGTTTTTTCGCTCTTCGCGGGTCTCACGGTCTCTTTTTTCTCTTCTAGACCCGCAGGGTGAACCTTTCTAACTCGGCTGCAGACCAGGTCTACTCGTCCAACTCAGTTGCAGACCAAGTCTACCTTTCCAGCCCAACCGCACCCGCAGCCGGCCTCATCTTCCAATTTTTTATTCCAGCCCCGCGAACTGTGCCATGTAAAGATCGTAATAAGCACCTTTTTTCTTCATCAGCTCTGCCGGACTTCCCTGCTCTAAGATGCCGCCCTGGTCGATGACAAAAATACGGTCTGCATTCTGGATGGTCGAAAGGCGGTGTGCAATCACGAAACTGGTTCTGCCGGACAGCAGTGCCTCAATTCCCTTTTGCACAAGAATCTCGGTGTGTGTATCAATACTGGACGTTGCCTCATCCAGAATCAGAATCTTCGGCATCGAGATCATCGTCCGCGCAAATGCAATCAGCTGGCGCTGTCCGATCGAAAGTCCCGCTCCGTGCTCCTTTAACTCCGTGTCATACCCTTTTTCCATCTTCATAATGAACTCGTGCGCATTGACGGCCTTCGCCGCAGCGATCATCTCCTCATCCGTAGCGTCAAGCTTTCCATATAAAATGTTTTCGCGCACAGTGCCGTGGAAAATAAAATTGTCCTGTGTCATGACACCCATCTGCCGCCGCAGACTTTCGATGGAAATCTTTGTGAGATCGCAGCCATCCACCGAAATGACACCGTCCTCAATATCATAAAAGCGGCTGATCAGATTCACGATCGTCGTCTTGCCCGCGCCTGTCGGTCCGACAAGCGCAATCGTCTCTCCCGGCTCCACCACAAAATTCACGTCGGAAAGCACCTTTGTCTCCGCCGGCGTTCCCTTATCGTATGTAAAGCTGACATGGGAAAATTCCACTCTTCCCTGTACTTCTGGCAATTCCGTGACGTCTGCCGCATCCACGATATCTGCCTTTGTATCCAGAATATCAAAAATTCGCTCCGCCGCCGTCAAGTTTGTCACCAGATTATTGTAAAAATTACTCAGATTCATAATCGGGTTCCAGAACATATTGATGTACGTGCCGAATGCAACCAGAAGTCCGACTGAAACCTTTTCAAAACCGAGAAAGCGGACGCCGACCAGATAGAGCATCATCGCGCCGATTCCCCAACAGAAATCAATCACCGGTCCGAACATATCCGCATAGCGCACCGCGTCCACGAACGACTGCTGATGCTCATCTGTCAGATTTCCAAAAATCTCTCTTGTCTCCTCCTCGGCACCAAAACTCTGCACCACATTCATTCCCGCAATGTCCTCATGCACATAGGCATTGAGGTTGGATGATTTTTTGCGGAAAATCTGCCAGCGCTTATGCGAAGCAGTCTGCACAAACCAGATTCCGCCGATCATCAGCGGAATCGTGCTGAGTGATGCAAGTGCCAGACGCCAGTCCTTTATGAGCATGATCACCACGACGCCGATGACCGTGATCAGTTCCGGAATCAATGTTGTCACCACATTTACCAGCACATCCCGCAGCGAATTCACATCGCCGATGATTCTCGCCAGAATCTTTCCGGTCGGTCTGCTGTCAAAAAAAGAAAACGACAGCGTCTGAATGTGTTCGTACAGATCCTGACGGATGCGCAGCAGAATCTTGTTCGACACCACCGCCATCACATACATACGTATCTTCACCATAATGATAAAAATAATATTCAGTCCCAGCGCAAATAAACCGAGTCCCATCAGACCTTTCATATCTTTATTTGCGATATAGTGGTCGATCGCCTCCTCGATCAGAAGCGGATTGACCAGTGAAATGGCAACCGTCACAGCCATGCAGAGCAGCACGCCGATCAGGATTGCTTTGTAATCCAATAAGTAGGAGAACAACCTTCGGAAAATCTTCTTTTTGTCAGTGTTCTCCATAAATTCATCTTCACGATAGGAATTAACTGCCATGAACTCTCATCCCCTTTTCCTCTATATAAACCTTTCCATCCCTGCCGTTCGCCTGCCCTCAGCAGCACGCTGCTGGTGCCGGCTCTCCTGCAGAGGCGCTTACAGAAGTTCTCATTCGCTGCGCCCGCTCGGGCGGCTTCGCCTCCCTCGCTGTGCGGCATTCGCCGCATCCCTGCCGTTCGCCTGCCCTCAGCAGCACGCTGCTGGAGCCGGCTCTCCTGCAGAGGCGCTGCTCATTGCTAACGCACCATACTGTGCCATGTAGGTGTCATAGTACAAGCCTTTCTTTGCGAGAAGCTCCTCGTGTGTTCCGCGCTCCGCAATCTTTCCGTCTGCAAGATAAATAATCTCATCCGCATGACGCACCGCCGAGATGCGGTGTGCAATGATAATCTTTGTCGTATCGTGCAGAGCGTTTAACGTCTGCTGGATCTCATGCTCCGTCTCCATATCAAGCGCCGAGGTCGAGTCGTCAAGCACCAGAATCGGGCTGTGCTTTGCCAGCGCGCGCGCAATGCTGATCCGCTGCTTCTGTCCGCCCGAAAGTCCGACACCGCGCTCCCCGATGACAGTCTCGTACTGTTCATCCATCTTCTCAATGAACCCGCGCGCTTTGGCATCCTCTGCCGCGAGGCGCACCGCCTCCATCTGAAGTTCCTTGCGCTGTCCCATCTTGATGTTCTCCTCGATCGTATCCGAGAAAAGGAACACATCCTGCAAAACAACCGCGATGTTGCTGCGGAGTTGATGCACATCCATCTTTCGCACATCCACACCGTCAATCTTCACCGCGCCGTCCGTCACATCGTAAAACCGCTGGAGCAGATTGACGATGGAGGATTTGCCGGAACCGGTCGCCCCCATGATACCGAGCGTCTTTCCTGCCGGAACGGTAACATTGATGTCCTGCAGAATCTTCTGCCCGTCCATGACAAAGCCCGCGTGGTCAAAACAGATCTCTCCCCGGATTTCGTCAAGCACCTTTGGATGCTCGTCGTTTTTGATCTTCGGCTGCTCCGCATAAATCTTGCGGATCTTCTTATAAGATGCCACCGCGGACGACACATCGTTCGTCAGCCAGCCCAGCATCTCCATCGGCCAGGTACAGTTCCTGCTGTACTCCACAAACGCCACCAGCGCACCCAGCGTCATCTCACCGTTCATGACAAAAATACCGCCCAGGATTGTGGAACAAACCGGAAGCACCTTTCCCACAAACGAAAACAGCGGGTAATACTTTGTCAGTACCTTTGCCTGCGAAACATTCAGTTCGTAATACCGGTTGTTGTGGGATAAAAATTTTTCAATCTCATGCTTTTCCCTTGCAAACGCCTTGACCGTGCGCACACCTGCAAGATTCTCCTCCGCCACGGTTGTCAGCACGGCATTTTCCTCACTGATGTCCTCGTAAATCTTGTCGAGCTTGCGCTCCATGATGATCGCGACCGTACCGCACAGGATCATTGTGGCAAGCGGCACGAACGCCAGCTTCCAGTTGAGTGAAAACATGCAGTACAGTACCATGGACACATGAATGATAACCTCGATGACAAGCATGCCCACATAGCCCATCGCATTCCAGATTTTATCCACGTCATCCTTGACACGCGCCATCAGTTCTCCCGTGTTCGTGTCCTCGAAATATCCCATGGACAGCGACTGGATATGGTCGAACAGATCCTTGCGCATTGCCGATCCGATCTTGGACGCCAGCACATCGAACGTGAACTCCTTGCAATAGCCGAAAATACTCCTGCCGATTCCCACGATCACGATTCCGACCAGAAGCTTCGTCAAAAGTTCCAGTTTTCCGCCCATGATGACGTCATCCACAATCTGCTGCGTGATCTTCGGATACAGCATATCCAGAACGATCGCCGTCACCATCGAAAATACCGCAAACAGATACCCATACCAATAGCGTCCGATATAGGTGTATAACTTTTTCATTCCCTAATCTCCTCCTTCTTGTCAGTTCCCCGGTGTCACCTTCCTGCAAAACAAAAAAGCGAGGGGGCATCCCGTTACGGATTCTCCTCGCTTTTTGCGTAAAAAAATCCGTGGCATCTTTCGATCACCACGGTCTATCATCAGGAATGGTATTGTCACATTTTCACGCCATCCGCATCTTCTCATACGGCATGTGCATTACTTCTGACCGTTACTCCCCACCGAGGCAATCATATGATTCTGCTTTTTCACTTCCACGACGTTACTTGTAATTCTACTCATAATGCTTACCTCTCTTTCCTTAAAATTTAGATTACATGTTGTCTTACAAAAACCAGTATACGCATACCTCTTTTTAAATGTCAAGAAAATTCTCATAATTTACCATTATAATATTTGATTTCGTGCAAATAATAGGATTAGGAATTACAGTAATTCATTATTGTACTCCTAAATCACACCGGAAGATGTTCCGGGAAAACAGACGACAATATGGAGGGAAAAACCATGAGTGGATCTAGCAATTCTAATTCCGGCACAAACCAGATGGCAGTGCCGCAGGCAAAAGAGGCAATGAACCGTTTTAAGCAGGAAGTTGCAAGTGAGATCGGTGTACCGTTAAAGGACGGCTACAACGGCGACTTGACTTCCGCACAGGCCGGAAGCATCGGCGGCGAGATGGTCAAGAAAATGATCATGAAGCAGGAAGAGCAGATGTCCGGCAAATAAACCGGCTTCTTCTGCCCATTGCACCAAAAACGGGGCTGTCGCTTTAAGCAGGCAGTCCCGTTTGGCATGAGAAGAAATAGGACGAGAGAATCATGCCCTTCGATTTCAGATGGAATGCAGATGGAATATTTTTTGTGAAAAAATGAGAGCATTTCTTTCTGCCGGATATTTGCATCGGATTCCGTGTCTCTTCCACGTTTGGACAATCCGACGGGGACATGTCCGGCACACCAAAGACAATGGGCGGACTTTCTAGCCGCCCTAACTGTACTCCCTCATAGACAATATAAAACCGCGCGAACCGAAACTCGTTGCCATCTGCTATTAAAAACAAGGCAGATGACAATTCAGACATCGGCTTCGCGCGGTTATGTTTTATTGCGACATAAGGATGGCTGATTTATGCCATCCGTTGTTTGGTACTGGTAAGGGCGGCACAAAAGTCCTACAAATTGTCTTCGGGGTGCGGACATGACCCGTGGAGTGTTCCAAACTTGGAAAGACACGGATCATCGCGGATGCAAATATCCGGCTGGTTAGAAATGCCGCATTTTTGAACAGAATTTCCATCTGCATTTCCATCGGAAATCGCGAGGCATGATCTTCTTGTCCTATTACTTATCATTCCATTACGCATCACACCAAATGGGACTGCCCGTTTCATGCGGCAGCCCCTTTTTGTGTTCTTTTATTTTTCGTGCATCCAGACGCGCATCTGGTTTAAACCGCGGTTGCCCCATGCAAAATAAGGGATCGCACGAAGCGTAACCGCTTCTTCCTTCGGCGGTTCCTCGGTATAGAGTTCCTCCGACGGCACAAGCCGGATCCCCGCCACATCGAGCAGTGTGAGACCGGAAAGCTTGCCTTCCGTGCATACGAGAGCCTTTGCATCCAGTTCTTTTTTTACCGCAAGCGCCTGCAGATTGGCTCCGTTGTCAGCGCCCTCAAAGCAGTAGACCACAGGTCCGCGCATCAGCGCCACGCATCCGACGTCCTCGCGCACATGCGTACTCGCATAAATTTTGCGCACCGGCAGTGGAAAATGAAGTTCCACCTGATCGTCGCTTCCCCATTTTCTGCTGATATACAGATAGCCATCACGGATTTCTCCGGCAGTATCAAACGCCTCCCCGTTGACCGTCACGCGCAGGTCTTTCACATAAGCCGGGATATGAATGGCAAGTGTAAAGAGTTCGTCGATCTTCGCGGACACATGGTAGGTCACGCTTCCCTCCCACGGGTATGCGCTCTCCACACGGATGTCCGCCTTGCCGAGCGCCGCCTCCTGTCCCAGAAACAGATGGGAGTACACCGCCGTCTCGTCCTCATCCCACGCATATTTTCCAAGGGAGGTCACCATGCGGACCAGGTTCGGCGGGCAGCATGCGCACGCATACCAGCCCGGACGCTCCGGAATCACATGTTTGTAACCGAAAATCTCGCCGGACACACCCGGATTGACCTCCAGAGGATTGACGTAGAAAAACCGCTTTCCGTCGAGCTGCATACCGCTGATGATGCCATTGTAGAGCGCCCGCTCCATCACATCGGCATATCTTCCGTTCTTCTCCGTCTTTAACATATTTCTCGCAAAAAAGACCAGACCGATCGACGCACAGGTCTCCGCATAGTTCATATCGTTCGGCAGTTCATACTCTTTTGTGAATGCCTCGCCCTCCACGGTCGAGCCGATGCCTCCGGTGATGAACATCTTTTTCTGCGTCATATTCTCCCAGAGCCGTCTGCACGCTGCAAACAACTTCTCATCGTGATCCTCCGCCGCAAGATCTGCCATCGCCGTGTACATATATACGGCGCGCACACTGTGTCCCACAGCCTCATCCTGCTCGTAGATTGTCGCATGGCTCTGGTTGTACTTTGTGTCGTCCGGGATCATATTGCCAAAATGCGTCCAGCCCCTGCGCTCGGTCTCCTCCTTAAAGAAGTTCGGATTCTTTCCACGCTCCTCGAGGAAATAGCGTGCCATGTCCTTGTAGGCTTCCTTTCCGGTCGCATGGTACATGCGCATCAGACCGATCTCCACCTCCTGGTGTCCCGGAATGCCCGGAATCTTATCCTCTCCGAACCGGTTCATGATATGCTGCGCCATCCGCTCCATCACGCCGAGCAGCTTGTCTTTTCCGGTCGCCTCGTAATACGCCACTGCCGCCTCCATCATATGGCCTGCGCAGTAGAGTTCATGGCACTCTAACAGATTCTGCCAGCGGTGCTCCGGCTCCTTGATCGTGAAAAATGTATTCAGATAACCGTCCGGCTGCTGTGCCTTTGCGATAATGTCAATGATGTCGTCCGCGCGCTGTTCCAACGCCGCATCCGGCTTGATCACGAGCGAGTACGCCACACCTTCCAGCCATTTTGCCACATCGCTGTCCTGGAATACCATCCCGTAGAACTCACCTTCCATCAGTCCTGCCGCAATGCGGAAATTATCCAGCGCATGGCTCTTCTCCACGCCTTCTTCTTTATCGTTTAATACCCTCTCCTGAAACGGTATCACAGTATCTGTGATCTTTTCCTGCATACCGCTCCAGAACGGGTCTTTGATCCGAATTTGCTGTAATGCAATCTCTTTGCTCATCTCTTTTCCCCCATCAGTTCCGATATTCACGGGTCATTTCCAATTCTCTGGCGAGATCCTCCGGCGTCCTGTACTTGCGGAATACCTTCTCGAGCACATAGTTTTTCACCAGTGCAAACACTCCCGGAAACAGTACAATCAGGCACTATGTATCGTTGCACATCAGAACAAACAGCACAAACACGGCTACTAAAAGCGCCGACCATCCCAGATTTGCCACCACCATCACAAGCGTCTTCTTCATGGACTCCCGTATGGTTCCCTCAAACCTCGCCATATACGCCGTCAGGTAAAACTCCCACGCCAGCGCCATGGCAGAAAGTACAATAAAAAAATAATACAGCGCACCAAGCGCCGAGCCCTGTGCCAGAAACTGTCTGGTCACCACAAGGTCCGCCGCAAGAAACGCTGCCAGTATTCCCCACAGCAGCCATGCTCCTGTGGTCTGTTTCAAATCCGTTTTCAGAGCCGTGCAATATTCCCGGAATGCATAGCCCTGTCCATGTACAATGCTTTTATTGACCGCATGGTACACCGCCGCTGTGGCGGCTCCCATGGTAACGACCGGAATGCTGCATACAATCCACAGCGCGCCGAGAATCAGGCAGTCCGCCAGTCCTCCCAGTACGCGGAAAACGTTGTTGTTGTAATCAAAAAACTGATTCATATGCCCTCCATTCCGGTCTAAGCCATTCGGTTATTTTTTCAGACGGATGCTTACCACGCTGCATGCCGGAATCTGTACCCGTATGCCGTCCGCCGTCTTCTCGTAATCTGCAAATGCCTGCTCCGTCACCACTTCCGGTGCCTCAAACGTGTTGTGTGCATTCATCGTTCCTGCCACAACACTCGCCTCGCATACGCCGTATGCAGCGCCGTCGTCCGTCAGCTGGATGGTCACATTCTCCGCAGCTTCCAGTGAATTGTTGGTCAGTGTCACCGTGATCACGCCGTCCGCGTTCTCCGATACAGACTCAATCACCTTCGGCAGTTCGTTCTTGCCTGCTCCTACGGTTCCAGCACCGATCAGATCGCTTCTGAGAAGAGTTGCTCCCTGATGATGACGATACATATGGAATACATGATAGGTCGGTGTCTTGATCATCTTCTCGCCGTCGGTCAGCATGACAGACTGGAGTACATTGATGAGCTGTGCGATGCATGCCATCTTCACACGGTCGGAATGTTTGTTGAAGATGTTGAGTGTCATACCTGCCACAAGTGCATCACGCATGGTGTTCTGCTGATACAAAAATCCCGGGTTGGTTCCCGGCTCTACGTCCGTCCAGATTCCCCACTCGTCAACGATCAGACCGATCTTCTTGTCCGGATCGTACTCATCCATAATCGCACCGTGGCGGTTGATGAGTTCGTCCATGAAATAACCTCTCTTTAAGGTCTGGTAGAAAATCTCCTCCGTGAAGTCTGTTGCGCTTCCCTTCTTATTCCAGTCATCCTCCACCTCAGGAAGTGTATAATAATGAAGGGAAAGACCATCCATCATTCCATGGAAACGCGGCTCGCAGTGATCAAAGCAGGTCTCCATCACCTTTTTCGTCCACTCGTAATCATCCACGTTCGGTCCGCAGCAGATCTTTGCGATCGGGTCATTTCCAGCATAGTTTCTCACATATGTCTGGTATCTGCGGTACTCATCTGCATAATGCTGCGGGCGCATATTTCCGCCGCATCCCCAGTTCTCATTGCCGACACCGAAGTAATCGATCTTCCACGGCTCCTCATGACCGTTCTGCTTGCGCAGGTCTGCCATCGGGGATACGCCGTTGAACGTAATGTACTCTACCCACTCGCTCATCTCACGAACCGTACCGCTTCCGAGGTTGCCGTTGACATAGGTCTTGCAGCCAAGCTGACGGCACAGTTCAAAGAACTCGTGTGTTCCGAAGCTGTTGTCCTCGACAACGCCGCCCCAGTGTGTATTGATCATTTTCTTTCTGGATGCTTTCGGTCCGATACCGTCCATCCAGTGATATTCGTCTGCAAAGCATCCGCCCGGCCAGCGCAGCACCGGAATCTTCATTTCTTTTAATGCTTCCACCACATCGGTGCGCATTCCGTTGACATTCGGGATATCGGAATCCTCTCCGACATAGAGTCCCTCATAAATACATCTTCCCAGATGCTCCGAGAAATGTCCATAGATTTCCGGAGCAATCGTGCTCATTTTCTTGTCGTTATTGATGACTAGTTTTGCCATAGTAACCTCCCGTTATGTATCAGTCCCTTTCGAGTTTTTGCTGTCATTGATTCACATCAGCCCGCTACAGCTCCGGCTGTCATTGATTCACCTCAGCCCTTTACAGCTCCGGCTGTCATTCCTTCGATGATGTACTTCTGGAAGATCAGGAAAATCACCAGGATTGGCAGGATTCCGAACATGGAACCGGCGATCAGCACATCATAGTTGTTTCCGTACGGCGTCAGCAATGTATTTAATCCGATCGGAAGGGTGAACTTTTCTGCTCCCTTCAGTACCAGAAGCGGCCACAGGATCGCATTCCAGCTTCCCATTGCCTGCAGAATTCCCATGGAGGCGAATGCCGGCTTCGTCAGCGGAAAAATGATTTTTGTCGCAATACCGTACTCTGTCGCACCGTCAATACGCGCCGCATCCAGAAGTTCTCTCGGAAGTCCCGACAGATACTGCCGGAAAAAGAAAATCGTCGATGCGTTACATAGTCCGATGATAATTACTCCGGTGTAGGTATCGATCAGATGCAGTGCAATAATTTCCTTATATAAAGGAAGCATCAGAATCTCAAACGGTACCATCATTGTCGCAATTACAAGGAAGAAGAGGAAATTCTTCAGCTTGAAATTATACATTGTCAGTCCATATGCCACAAAGTAGCAGATGAACAATGTCAGAACGACCGACACGATCGTAATAACCAGAGAGTTCTTATACCACATAAAATATTTCTGACTGTCCGCATTTCCGGAAAACAGGTACTTATAGTTATCCAGATTCATCGTACGGATATCGAGATCGATCGACAATCCACGGCGGATCAGCTCTGTTCCTGGTCTGAAAGAGGCAAGCAGACCTGCGAATACCGGGAAGATAATAATCAGGCTTAAGACTGCGAAAAATCCTGTGCCGAGAACTGTTCCCACTGTCCGTTTTGTCTTGCCGCTCTTCGGGCCCTTATCGCCCTTTCTGTTCTTCTCATCTGCCATGTTATTTCTCCTCATTCTTAAATGTTCCATTTGCAATCAACTGAACGATATTGATAGCAAGTGCGATCACTAACAGCACCACGCCGACCGCGCATGCATAACCCATATCATTTTTCTCGATTCCACGCTTATACAGGTATCCAACGATGGTGAGTCCGATGTTGTTCGGTGAGTTGTTGCCCGCCCATAACATGTAGGATTCCAGGAACATTGCCAGTCCGGCATAGATGGAAATCGTGAGCACGTAGACCGTCGTCGGCTTCAAAAGAGGAAGCGTCACATAGCGGAACTTCTGCCATGCAGATGCACCGTCAATCTCAGATGCCTCATAGAGGGAGGAGTCGATCGCCTTCAGTCCTGAAAGGAAGTAGAGCATATTAACACCCGTCCATCTCCAACATGCGACTACCAGAAGAGCCGTCATACCTGACCATCCCATTTTCAGCCATTTATAGGTGCCAAGACCCAGTGCTGCGGTAATAATATTCATCTGTCCTGTCGAATATTCCGTGAACATCAGTCGGAATAATGTACCGGAAATAACCACGGAGGTCAATGCCGGCATATAGAGAATTGCCTTCCACACACCTTTTGCTTTTACCAGACGGCTGTCCATCAGCACTGCAAAAAGCATCGGGAACGGAATCAAAAGCACCAACGTAAACAGCATGTATTTTGTACTGTTCCAGATTGCCGTGTGGAATACATTATCCTTCAACAGCTTCTGGTAATTGGCAAGACCCACCCACTCTGATTTGATTGCTCCGATGTCCTGAAAACTCATTGTCACGGATGTGATCAACGGATAAATCCAGAAAAACGCAAAGCTTAAAATAAAAGGTATGACAAAAATATATGGCGCTACTTTTTCCGAATACAAGAACTTTTTTAACTTCAACTCAACACCCTCTCCTTCTTATGAAAACAGGGATGCCAGAGGAGAACCCTCCAGACATCCCCATTCCCAAAACTTATGTCCTACTGCTCAAGATCGACTGCATCCTGTAACTCCTGGAGAGCATCAGATACATCCATGCCGTCCTCAAGTACCTCATTTAATGTTGTGTTGCATACATACTCGTTGATTGTCGGGCTGATCGCTACAACAGAGATCTTACCGATGTTGTCCATACCGATGGAATTCAATACATCGTACGGATAGTTTCTGAAGTATGCGTTGTACTGGTTGCTGTCGTCATGTGCGAAAGCATCATCTGTCCAGCATGCGGTGTTGCATACGTCGAATCCTAATGTATCCCAGATATTCTTCTCACCTTCGTCAGACATCTTTGCCCAGCAAAGGAACTCAGCTGCAAGATCTGTGTTCGCAGACTGCTGTGTTACAACGGTACCTGTACCACCGATACCAACGGAGCACTTCTGACCTGCCTCAAATACCGGGCACTTAGCAATGTACCAGTTGCCGCTCTCCTCAGGCATATAGTTTGTAAAACGGCTCATGTACCATAATGCCTTCGGGAAAGATACGATGTTGTGATCCAGAATGTTCTGGAAACCAGCCTCAAGGTCTACATGTCCATCCGGAGAAACCTCTGCGAAGCCGCTGTCTAACCAAGACTGCTGCATCTCTAACATTTTCTGAACGGAGTCAAGCTGAACGTTTGCCGGATCATCGAATCCACCGGTCCAGTCATCACCGTACTCAGCCATTGCCAGCCATAACCAGTCTGTACCGCCTGTATCTACGGATGTGAAGTATTTGCCTTCCTCACCGATTGCTGCCACATACTCATCACCGAGTGCCTGATAATCATCCCATGTAACAACGGAATCAATCTTAGCGGTTACCTCATCCTCGGAAATTCCCATAGCCTCTGCCATAGCTGCCACGTTGTAGTACATTACGGTTGCACCTACATGGTACGGAGCTCCATAATAATGTCCGTCCTCCCCTGCGTAGGTATCCATACGTGCCTTAACCATGGTCTCCATATACGGAGCTGCATAGTCATCCAACGGAACCAGCCACTGGTCAAGACCTGCAACCACGTTCGGGAACTGTCCAACCTCTACATCACAGATGTCCGGTGCACCGGTTCCTGCCTGAAGTGCGGTAAGAAGCTTTGTGTGCATATCGCCGTACGGATATGTCGTACATGTGATCTCGATCGTCTGATCCGGATGCTCCTCGTTCCAAACCTCAGCCATCTTGCCGTAATGCTGTCCGTGAAGCTCTACGAATGTCCACATCTCAAGATGTGTTCCGTTCGGATCACCGAATGTGTTGGTAACAACATCTGACTCTGCGGATTCTGTTGCATCCTCTACAGCGTCCTCTGCTGCTGCCTCTGTTCCATCCCCTGTTGTGCTTCCTGAATTTGAAGCAGTGGTAGAAGAATCAGAGCTTCCACATCCTGCAAACAGGGATGTGACCATTGCTGCGCACATCAGTGCACTGAATACTTTCCTTCTCATATAATTCTTGCCCTCCTCCTTGAATTATAGGATAATAAAATAAGTTGCTAAGATGATCTGAAATTCACATAAGATCTCGTCATAAGCTGGGCTCATTAGCTATTTCGACAATTTCTTTGTTTGATTTCATTTATCTTATGTAGATAATATACAATGCATTGTCTGTGGTGTCAATATTTATTTTATGTTTTTCCAAAGTATTTTTGCTTTTCGCTAAATTATACAAAATTATGACCGATCAATTGCATGATACAGTTCTCATTTTGTGCAATATGACATATTGTTTTGTTTTCATTTAAATATTTTTAATTTCATCCTTAATAGTTGACACTTTTCTATAACAATTCTATAATAGAAAACTAATAAAGAACACCTTAACTATTTGAGTTTTTACAGGAGGATACTCAGGAAATGATTCATATTACTTCCTTAGACGATGGTCTGGAGACATTTAAGGCTCTCGGGTCTGACACACGTATCCAGATTCTTAATATTTTACTTGAAAACGAGCAGATGAGCATGAACCAACTCGCGACAGAGCTAAACATCAGCAACGGCGCTCTCACCGGTCACATCAAGAAGCTCGAGGAGTGCGGTCTGATCAATATTTCCAATGAATCTGCCGGACACGGCAATCAGAAAATGTGTTCCGTGACGCAGGACCGCATCATTGTGGACATCAAGAAACCGATTGATTATAAGAATGTATTCGAGACTGAGATCAAGGTCGGACAGTTTTCCAGACATCAGGTGTGGCCGACCTGCGGCATCGCCACCAGTGAATCCGTGATCGGCGAGTTCGACGATATCCGGTACTTTAATCATCCGGATCGTTTTACCGCCAACATTCTCTGGTTCACCAAGGGGTATGTCGAATATACCATACCGAATCTGATCCCGTCCAACCAGCGGATCACGCAGCTTTCCATCTCGGCAGAGCTGAGTTCGGAGGCTCCCGGCATCGACAACAACTGGCCGTCGGATATCAGTTTTTACATCAACGACACCAAAATCGGCATGTGGACGTCCCCTGGCGACTTCGGCGATGTGCACGGTATGTTCACCCCGCAGTGGTGGCCGCAGAACTGGAATCAGTACGGTCTGTTAAAGCTGTTAGTCATCAATGATTACGGCACCTACATCGACGGTCTTAAGATCTCCGATGTCAGCACGCTCTCGCTTCACCTGGACTACAGCAGCGACATCCGCCTGCGTCTCGCGGTCGAGAATGACTCCGAGCATGTCGGCGGTATCACGCTCTATGGGAAATCTTTCGGAAACTACGATCAGGACATCCGTGTCGCCATCAATTATGCGCCGCTTGTCGCTGCGCAGCCGTAGCGGAAATTTTTTCCGGGCCGCGTCCGGCATCAAATTCCGTGTCTTTGCCACGCTTTGACAATCCACAGGTGTGTCCGACAACCCGCAGACAATGAACGGACTTTTTAGTGGCGCTAATGCCACTTCTTCACAGACAATATAAAACCGCGCGAACCGAAACTCGTTGGCATCTGCTATTGAAAATAAGGCAGATGCCAATTCAAACATCGGCTTCGCGCGGTTATGTTTTGTTCATCAGTGGTAATAAGCGCCACACAAAAGTCCTAAAATTGTCTGCTGGCTTGCGGACACATCCTGCGGAGTGTTCAAAGCTTGGAAAGACACAGATCATCAAGGATGCCGGACGCGGTATGGTTAGAAATACCGGATTTTGCGATCAGAATCCCAACCGCCGCTGCGTACAGAACCTAATTCTCACGTATGCGCAGTTGCAATCTGCTACACGTCCCTCGCTATGACTGTCCTACCACTTCTTCTTCGGGCACCGTGACACGGCTGCCACTGCGCGCAGCTCCACATAGCAGCCGCACGCCATACAGGTTCCGGCATTCAGTTTCTCACAATCCTGACAGACCGCAAGTCTGCTCTCGTAGACTTCCTCTGTAACCCGGTCCGCCGCTTTGATCGCAGCGCGGTATTTTTCAATCATTTCCATACTGTCCCCCGCCTCGATCATATCCCGAAGCAGACAGCGCGTGCACACTCTCGTCTCCATATCTCATGCCCACATTTCTGAATTTTTACCGGCAATCCTACTCGTCGAACCCGAACACCGGTCGGCCGTCCTGCCATCTGATCTTCATAAGCATTGCATGACGGTTCGGATTGTACAGCGGGTTGCCCACAATCTCTGTCTCCGTTCTCGCATGGTAGACCATAATGTCATCTCCCGCCTCATCCTTCGTGAAGGAATTATGTCCCGGGCCGTAGATTCCCGCTTTTTCACTGGATGTAAGTACCGGATAGCGCTCTTTTTTCCAGGAAAGCGGATCTAACAGATCTGCGTCTGCATCCGCCGTCATCATACCCATGCAGTAATGCACGCCGGTATCGCTGGCGGAATACGTCATAAATACTTTGCCGTCCTTCTGAATGACCGCCGGTCCCTCATTTACCCAGAAGCCGTGGCGCTCCCAGTCGTAATCCGGCGTTGTCAGAAGAACCTGCACGGAATCCAGCGTGTAGCCGTTCTTCATTCTGGCGATGTAAAGATTGGATATCTGCCTGCCGACTCCCACTTTTTCCGCCCAGATGTAATACCAGCTTCCTTTTACCTCGAAGACAGTCGCATCCAGGGAAAACGCCTCGAAGGAAAATTCATCTCCATCCGCGCGGGTCATCTTGCCTTTTTCCACCCACGGATCATGTACCGGGTCATCTCCCTGGCATTCCAGCACATACGGGCGGATCGCCCAGATGTCGTCCTTATCGCCGCCGGCATAGTAGAGATACCATTTTCCAAAGAGATAATGCAGTTCCGGCGCCCAGATATGGATGCTCTGCGGTCCGCTCTCGTGCTTGTGCCACACCTCATGTTCTTCGGCATCCGCCAGATCCGCAAGATGCGCGGCACGGCGCAGAACAATCCTGTCGTATTCCGGCACCGATGCGGTAAAATAGTAGGTTCCGTCCGTGTGACAGTACACATAAGGATCTGCTCTCTGCAGAATCCACGGCTCATTATATTTCAACTGTTTCTCCATCTTTTTCTCCTTATAAAGATCCGGCTGAGCCCTTGCCGGACGCTTTGCTTTTTATTCTGTTTTATTCCGCGATATATTTTACGCCCCAGACACTCTGGTTTCCGCCCACGGCAGAAAATGTCATCACATCGGTGCCTGCCTCGTCTTTCATCTGGCAGAACACGCCGCTGTAGTCCTCCCCGTCAATCGTAATGTGCATATAGTACGTTCCGTCAACAGCTTCCCAGGTTCCCTCTGCCTCTCTTCCGACGACTGTACCGTCAGCATTCAAGTACAGGATCACCGGGTTGGCAATGTCATTGCTGATATTGGTTCCCTGGTTGATCACAAAATATCTTCCGACCACTGCATCCGTCTCATAACCGGTACCGCTCACCTTCTCTCCCTGTGTCTGATACGGCAGTTCGCACGGCCATCCGTCCTCGTTCATCAGCATCTGATGTACGCGCGGCGAATGATTTTCCGTACCGTTGTTAAAACGGGTATGGTAGACCAGATACTGTCTGCCGTCCTCATCGATGAATGCAGAGTTATGTCCGGTCGCCATGTACGCACGCTCTAAAGACGGAAGCTTGTAATTGCCGGTCAGCTTCAGACCGTAAAGCTGATGATCCACATCCGCGGTCGGGTATTCCCCGTTCATGTCCACATAATCGCCGTCCACGGTCTTGGAACGGAACACGCGCACCTGATAACCGCCGCTGCTCGTGAGCGTACCATAGGAAACATACAGATAATAGTATCCGGTCGTCTCGTCATAGAGAATGTACGGCGCTTCGATAGATTTATGTCCACCGCCGAGCAGCTTTTTCCCGTAATACGCATCCACATTATGTTCTTCGTCTGCCTCCGGATGAATCACCTGACCGGTCGCGGGATCCAGCTCCAGTAGGAAAATACCGCCGCTCCAGGAACCATAGACCATCCACATGCGGTCATCCGCGTCATAAAATACCGTCGGGTCGATCGCATTCGGATATTCCTCGAAGTTATAACCGTTGTTTCTCACATAATTTTTTAATGCATATTCCTCGTCGACATAATCCAGCACATCGGTTCCTGCGATTGTGTCCTTGTCAAAACCGGAATAGATGAGCGCTCCCTGCCACTCGTAAGGTCCCTCGATCGTCTCGGATGTCCCGTAGCACAGGTTCGATGCATTCCAGGTGGATGTTGTGCAATAGTACATGTAATACAGTCCGGTCGTCTTGTTATAGATTACATCCGGTGCCCAGACATGTGTTTTCTTATCATCTGTCTGAATCAGGCTGTTCTTGCTGCCGGCGTAGGCAAACGCCTCGTCTGCCACACCATAGATCTGACCGTAGACCGGATTCGTCTTGTTGTATCCGTCCGCAATGGACTCCCAGTGCAGCAGATCATCACTTTTTGCTGCCGACATATGAGAACCGAAGATATAATAAGTTCCATCTTCCTCATAGATTGACGGATCATGTACCGCCACCCCGGAGGAAACGTCCCCGGTCTGAATCCCGTCGTAGCTCACCGTAAAATTGTAATCGGTATTCTCCGGCGTCTCAGACTCCGTCACATTCTCTGCCGCCTCTGTCGTTCCGCAGGCAGCAAGTCCGGCGGTCATTGCCGCCACAAGCAGAACAGAAATGGTTCTCCTTCCATTTCGCATAAAAAAACCTCCCATGATCTTCATTGCCCAGCTTTAGCTACAATATATCAGATAACAGGAGGTAATACAATATTTATTTTTATTTTTGTTAAAGTATTTTACATTTTATCAAAGTTTAATTCAAATAAAAGGTTGCCGCCTTCTTATCGCTTCCGTCGGTGAGTACCAGTTTGCCGTCCTGCAGCGTCAGATATTGTCCCGGCATGAGCACGCTCTCAAAGGAAACTCCCTTCTTGTCGGACAATCCCTCCATCGTGTGGAATGTCTGCGCCTGCGCCGTCTCCTCCGCGGCATCCACATCCTGTGCCAGCACAACGGTGCCGTCTGTCTGTGCTGTCAGGTACAGTCCCGACTTGTTCTCGGACTGGATGGACACGTAATATTCGTTGGATGCATCCGCCTTTCCGTCACAGATCACCCATTTCTCATCCGTCGACAGATCTCCGAGTCCGGTTCCGACCTTGACATTTTTCATCGGATAATCCACATCCGCCGATGAATTGACGAATCCCTCGTGCGAGAGCAGCGCCCCGTCGCCCGCCGCGGACTGTAACGTCACTGCGGTACCGGCAAGTCCCGCCGTCGTCTCCTCGAAGTAATCGATGCTGCCGTCGTCATTGAAATGCAGCTCCGTGATGCATGCGCTTCTGCGGTAACCGTTGCCTCCCGGCAGCGAGCCGTTGTGATAGACAAAATACGTCTTGCCTTTAAAATCAAAGACCGCCATATGGTTCGTGTTCGAGGTCGAAGTCGGGTACATTATGACATTGCCGAATGTCCAGTCACCGCTGGTTAAATCCGGCGCTGTCGCATATGCCATGCACTCTCTCCACCCGTACGCGTAAAACAGATAATAATCTCCGTAGTAGTTGCCCTGTTCATCCGATCTGCGGTACAGCCACGGCGCCTCGGTGTAATTCTCAATGCCGCCCTTCTGATACATGATGTCCGCATCCTCAAACGAAGTACCGCTGGTAATCTCCCCGTCTCCGTTCATATCCTTGACTGAAATCATATCCTCATTGAGCTCGCACATGAAAAACATGCCGTTGCCCCACGCCAGATACCGGTGCTCCTCACCGTTTTCATCCGTCTCCACCCACGCCGTCGGATCAATGTCATTGAAGGTGGAAAGCTGCGGCTTCGTCACAGAACCTCGCACAAGCGGTTCTCCGATATCGACAAACGTGCCCGTCGGACTGTCCGCCACCGCCACACCGATCGACTGCTTGCCGGATTTATCCCAGCTGCAGTAGTACAGATAATACTTGTCGTTGTATTTCATGACCTGGCTTGCCCAAGCCGATACATCATCTTTCGCCCAGTCCACGGTATCCATCGTCATGACGGTTCCCTCAGACTTCCAGTTCACCAGATCCGTGGAGGAATAACACAGATATTCCGGTATCTCATAAACGGAATTCGCCACCTGTTCGTCCGTCGACGCGTCGTGTCCCGTGTACAGATACACGGTATCTCCGTCCACCAGCACCGATGGATCTCCGCCATAAATCCGCTCTCCGCCGTCATCCGTTTTTACAATCGGATTGCTGCTCTCCGTCCTGGCAAGCGCCACCTCTTTTGCCTCGCCGCAGCCAGTCAGACCTGCCGCCATAACCAGCGCTGCCGCCACTATTCCATAACCATACATCCCCGGGATTTTCCGTGCACTCTGCCGCTTCCGGCTCCCCCGCCATCTTTTCGTCGTCCTGTCTGTAAACATTTCCTTCTCCTTTTACCGATCTCAGACGTTCTCTGCACCGAGCCCCGTTTTCACCTGCAGATTACCATTTACCTGTAACGCTTCCATCGTACGACTTGTATGGTCATGTACACAAGTTGTATTTTATGGAGCTGCCGCTTTCCGTGTCCTGCCCCTTTAGCGATAAGTAATATTATAAAAAGTACCTGATACAGATTTCGGATGGAACTGCATCTGGAACATTCTGTTCAAAAAATGTGGCATTTCTAACCAGCCGGCGGCTGCATCTGCGATGATCCGTGTCTTTCCAAGTTTGGAACACTCCAGTGGGGCATGTCCGCACCCCGCGAGACAATTCGTAGGACTTTCGTGCAGCACTTACCTGTGCTCCCGCAATAGAGCATAACCGCGCGAAGCCGATGTCTGAGCTGCTATCTGCCCTGATTTCAATAGCTGATAGCAGCGAGTTTCGGTTCGCGCGGTTTAATATTGTCTATGAGGGAACACAGTTAGTGCTGCCAGAAAGTCCGCCCATTGTCTCCGGTGTGTCGGACATGCGCCCACCAGGTGTCCAAACGTGGAAGAGACACGGAATCAGATGCAGTCATCCGGCCGGAAGAATTGCACGCATTTTTTTCCAACGAATGTTCCATAGGCATTCCACCCGAAATCGTAACGGTGTGCTTCTCATAATATTACTTATATATTACTTATCGCTAAAAGGAGCAATACACGGAAAGCGGCAGCCCATAAAACACGCCGCATGGAGGACTCTGGCAGACACTTATTACTGCACCACGTGATATACCAGTCCGTCCTTGATGTGCTCCACTGCCGCATCATCCGCAAAATAGCGGACAATCTCGAGCGCAAACGGAATTGCAGTTCCCATTCCGCGGCTTGTGATGATGTTTCCGTCCACAACCACGGCGTCCTCACTCGTTGCCGCACCCGTCAGCTTTTCCTCAAACCCCGGATGGCAGGTTGCGCGTCTGCCCTCCAGAATACCGGCAGCTCCGAGAACACTCGGCGCCGCGCAGATGGCTGCCACCAGTTTTCCCTCGCCCGCAAACTTCTTAATCACTTCGTTTACCGTCGCATGGTCGAGCAGATGCAGTGTTCCCGGCATTCCGCCCGGCAGCACGATCCCGTCAAATGCGTCATAATCCACTTCCTCCGCCACAGCGTCCGCCAAAAAGGTCACGCCGTGGGAACTGGTCACTTCTCTTTTTCCGTTCACGGAGATCATCGTAATGTCCATCTTCGCGCGGCGCACAATATCCACCACGGTCAGTCCCTCAATCTCCTCACATCCGTCTGCCATAAAAATTCCAATTTTACTCATCATAATTCTCCTCTTTTCTTTTTCTTCGCTTTCACTTCTGCATTCACTATGTTACGCAGCGCACGCTCGAAATGCTGCGCATTCCTCGCTGTCGGGCTTTCGCCCTATCAAAAGAGTACCACACTTTGCAAAAACGTGCTATGATAGAATCACACACAATCAATGCATCCGCATGTCTGCCGCCAGCCGGAACACTCCCTGCGGCAGCCGGAAAGGAATTCACATGGAAATCGAACGCAAGTATCTCGTCAAGATCCTGCCGGACCACTTGGAGCAGTACCCCTGCAGGCAGATTGAGCAGGGCTATCTAAGCACGAACCCGGTCGTGCGCATCCGGCGCAGCAATGACCGCTATATTCTGACTTACAAGGGAAAAGGACTCATGGTCCGTGAGGAATATAATCTTCCCCTGAACGAAGAGTCCTTCACGCATTTAAAAGAAAAAATTGACGGTCTTCTGATTCAGAAGCGCCGCTATCTGATTCCATTCGCGGAAAAATATACCATTGAGCTGGATGTATTTGAGGGAGCGCTTGCCCCGCTCGTGCTCGCGGAAGTCGAGTTTGAGACTGAGGAGGAAGCGAATACGTTCGTCCCGCCCGAGTGGTTCGGCGAGGACGTCACGTTCTCCACAAAATACCACAACAGTACCTTAAGCCAGCGCACCTTTTCTTCCTGAACCGGGGCATCAGCCCAGGCGCCCCGCCTCCTTTAACAGGCGGTACAACGTCGGATCCAGATGGAACTCCTCCATCATGCGCTCCACCTCGCCGAGGTACCGCTTGCGGACGGCGGCAGGCACGATCGCTCTCGCCGCATCGGATCCGCCTTTTTTCACTGCGCGGATCAGAAGGTTCTTCGGCGTATGGGCAAAGTCTACAAATTCCAGCACCTGCGTCTTATAGCCGCAGCACTCAAGCAGATTCGCGCGGATTGCGTCCGTGGCAAGTGCCGCAAAGCGCTCCTTAATAATTCCGTAGCGCGTCATCAGTCCCAGATCCTCTGACTGGATCTGTCCGTTTAATTCATGCTGGCAGCACGGCACGGAAAGAATCATGCGCGCGTTCCACATGATGGCGTTGTACAGTGCATAATCCGTCGCAGTGTCGCAGGCGTGAAGCGTCACCACCATATCCACCGGCGCATCCGTGCGGTATCCGTTAATGTCTCCCACCTCAAAATGCAGATTCTCATAGCCGTACTTTTTCGCGGCGGCATTGCAGTTCTTAATCACATCCGCTTTCAGGTCAAGCCCTGCAATCTGCACTTTTCTTTTCTGAATCTCCGTAAAATAGTAATACAGCACGAATGTCAGGTAAGATTTTCCACAGCCAAAATCAATGATGTGAAGTGTTTCTGATGTATCGTCCCCGACCGCATCACCGACCATCTCCAAAAAACGGTTGATCTGCCGGAACTTGTCATACATCGTGCGCACGACTTTTCCTTCGGGTGTAAACACTCCCATATCCACAAGCGGTTCTATCGGCGTTCCCTCCTCCAGAATATACTGCTTTTTGCGGTTGTGGCTCCCGCTTGCCTTTGCCGCCGTCTGCACATTCTTTTTCGTCTTGTAGGTTACTTTTCCCTTTTTGGAACACAGATATATATGCTCTGCAGCATCATCCCAGGCATTGACCTGCAGATACTGCCCCACGGCCGTTTTCCCCAGATATTCCGCCAGCTTCTCGGGCGGTATGTTCTCGTGAAATACCTGTTTTTCCGTATAGGCTGCCGCCTGGTAATAGGATTCCTTGCGCTCAATGACAATCCGGCGGTAAGGGATCTCCCCGCCCGCCGGTTTGCTGATAATGATTTTATATGGTTTGGCCTGCGCGATCGCAGATAATTTTTCCATCTGTTCTTCCATGTGCTCTCCTGCCCCTGTATCTGTCTAGCGCATCCGCTGCGTCTCGTAGCGCTGCTTTGTGCGGATGCAGGCCTTTAACTGCTCATAGCGATCCGCCACCGGTCCCTCCGGAATCACAACATCCAGCACGACCGCCATGCTGTTGATGAGATGGTCGTCCACCTCGTCCCGCATCGACACCAGAATATTATATTTTTCTTCCAGCGTATCAGCATCAAAAAACTGCATCAGCTTCGGATTCACCTCCTCGGAAAGCGACTGCTCCATCTGGCTTACCCGGATCTGATCCGTCAGCTCTTCCGCCTCCGTCTCCTGCACCTCATCCGCAAACGATGCCGTCGTCTGTGCCTGTTTCCGCGTCTCTTCCCGCTCCATGCATATACTGCCCGCGCCCGCAAGTTCGCTCCGATCCACGCGTTCAAAACGGTAGGTCTGCGCCGCATCCGGATATTTTTCACGATCGACCTCGCTCACAAACATGGCGAGCGGTCTCGCATATACCTGATAATCTCCGTAAAGAGCCTGATAAATGACCAGTTTTTCTCCGGTCTCCGAATGTGTTGCCACTGCGATGACCTGATAAAGTCTGTTTTTAAAATGACGATAGATCTCCCCGCTCTGCGGAATTCTCACTCTTTCCATTCCTGTAACCTTCCTTCTGTCCCGCTTTGCTGTCCTGCCGTATCTTTACGCGCCCATATCCAGCTCGTAACCGTTCAGCATTGCCACTCCCTCCGCGATAAAATCACGCTCAAACGGCAGATTTGCCTGATAACCCATAATCATCAGATCCTCCACCTCATGCATCAGTTCACTGGTGCTGTCAATATCGATCGCATTGACGAGCTCGTGTGCTCCCGCCATCATCTGCTGCTCCAGTTCATCCACATCGTTCTCGTTCACATTCTCTGCGGCGCGTTTTAATATGTCATTCTCCGCCTGATTAGGCTGCGGTCTGCGGCAGTCTGCCATGGCAGCCCCGCCTGCACTCTGCGTCCGCTGTCCCGCCATCTGGTTCGGACGCACATTCTGCCGTCCTGCCATCTGGTTCGGGCGCATGCTCTGCTGCCCTGCCATCTGGTTCGGACGCACGCTCTGCTGGCGCGGCATCTGATCCGGACGCGCGTTCTGCTGCCAAGGTATCTGATTCGGGCGCACATTCTGCTGTCCCGCCATCTGATTCGGGCGCACATTCTGCTGTCCTGCCATCTGGTTCGGACGCACATTCTGCTGCTGCCGCGGCACATTCGGTTTCACACGCTGTCCGCTCTTCCCCTGTAATTTCCTGATCTCCTTTATCACCACGATCATCACAATGATCCATATCAGTCCGCCCATAGCTTCCCCCTTATTCCAATCCTCTTTTGTTCCTGTCATTCATGCAGAGCCCTTCGCCCCACTTATTCTTATTATAGTGTTTTCTTTTTTGTTTCTCAACCAGAACTTTCCTCCGCGGTACAGTTCTTCTGCATCCGCTCTCCCTTTTTGCTTCATTTTGTTATTTTAAATATCATCATTATCCAATATTGCTTTTATTTTCGCCTTGTGGTATGATTTTATCAGATTATTTTTTCAGGTATGGTTATTTAAAATAACACACAAGGAGGAGATTTCATGAAGAAATTATCATCTGTGATTCTGGCGGACCTCGTCGCCAGCAAGAGAAAAGAGAAGTCCATGACACAGCAGTCCCTCGCTGAGGCGACCGGGATCAACCGCGCCCTGATCTCAAGAATTGAAAAACAGGATTTTATCCCGTCCATCCCGCAGTTAGAACAGCTGGGAGAAGTGCTCGGCTTTGAGCCGGACAGCGTCTTCGCCGACACCGCGCACGACAGGCTTTCCTCCCCGTCACCGTTACGCATTGCGGTTGCCGGCACCGGCTACGTCGGACTCTCCATCGCCACCCTGCTTGCGCAGCACAACCATGTGACGGCGGTCGACATTCTTCCGGAAAAAGTCGACCTCATCAACCGGCGCAAATCCCCGATTCAGGATGATTACATTGAAAAATATCTCGCCGAAAAAGATCTCGATCTCACCGCCACCTTAGACGGCGCCGCAGCATACAGGGACGCCGATTACGTCATCATCGCCGCACCGACCAACTACGACAGCACCAGAAATTATTTTGACACCTCCGCTGTGGAGGCCGTGATCGAACTGGTTCTCTCCGTCAATCCGGACGCGGTCATGGTCATCAAATCGACAATCCCGGTCGGTTACACAGAATCGGTACGCAAAAAATACCACACCGCAAATATCATCTTCAGCCCCGAATTTCTCCGCGAGTCGAAGGCGTTATATGACAATCTCTACCCGAGCCGGATCATCGTCTCAACCGACTCCGACGACGAGCGCCTTGTGGCCGCTTCAAGGAATTTTGCAGCACTGCTGCAGGAGGGTGCCCTCAAGGAGAATATCCCGACGCTTTTCATGGGATTTACCGAGGCGGAAGCCGTCAAACTTTTTGCAAACACCTATCTGGCGCTGCGCGTGTCCTATTTCAATGAGCTTGACACCTATGCGGAGACGAAAAATTTAAGCACACGCGACATCATCGACGGCGTATGTCTCGACCCGAGAATCGGCACGCATTACAACAACCCGTCCTTCGGATACGGCGGTTACTGTCTGCCGAAAGACACCAAACAGCTTCTGGCTAATTACAATGACGTTCCGCAGAACATGATGAGCGCAATCGTGGAGAGCAACCGCACCCGCAAAGATTTTATCGCCGACCGCGTTCTGCAGATGGCAGGATACTACAACTACGCCTCCGCCAACACCTACAATTCCGGCATGGAGCATCCGGTCACCATCGGCGTCTACCGCCTGACGATGAAATCCAACTCTGACAACTTCCGGCAGAGCAGTATCCAGGGCGTCATGAAACGCATCAAAGCAAAGGGGGCTTCCGTGATTATCTACGAACCGACACTCGAAGACGGAACCACCTTCTTCGGAAGCAAGGTGGTCAACCGGCTCGACGAGTTTAAGAAGATCAGCGACAGCATCATCGCCAACCGCTATGATTCCTGTCTCGATGATGTAAAAGACAAAGTCTACACGAGAGATTTGTTCCGGCGGGATTAGTTTTATACAAACTCCTGCCGCATCGGGGTAAAGATGTCTAAGAGGATGCCGTCTTCCAGGCAGACGCAGCCGTGCTCGATGTCATTGCGCTTTAACAGTGCATCGCCCGGTTTGATGACTCTTCTGACACCGTCAATCTCGAATTCAAAGCTTCCCGACACCACATATGTGATCTGCGTATGCGGATGATGATGCAGTGCGCCGACCGCTCCTTTTTTGAAGTGGTTTTCCACACACATCAGTTCATCCGTGTATGCTAAAATCTTGCGTTCCACGCCCTCGGCGCACACCTCGGCATCGATCCTGTCATTAAAGTTCCACACCTGATTTTTTACTGTTTTCTCCATTGCTCCATCTCCCTTTTTCTTTTTGTTTTATCTGTATGCAGCATTTTTCTTCGCTGTTTTTACATTCTGCCCGCCGCATTACGATCCTTCTTTTAAAATTTCTTTGATGAGTCCCATGTCATCCCCGCAGTATTTTTCATATACCCCGTACACGGCATTCTGGAACCGCTTTTTTTCCTCAGCGGAAAGCTCCACCACTTTCGTGCCATTTTCAATGGCAATGCTGCGCGACTGCTCCTCGCGCTGTGTCCACACCTCACGCTCGTAGAGCGCCGATTCTCTGGCACATTCCAGGATAATCTCCCGGTCTTCCGGAGACAGTTTCTGCCAGGTATACGCCGAGCAGATCTGCATTTCCGGCACTCTGCTGTGCTCGTCCACCGTATAGTATTTCGCGACCTCATAGTGCCGCATCGCCTCGTAGGACGGCCAGTTATTCTCGGCTCCGTCCACCACCTGCCGCTCCAGGCTGGCATAAACATCCCCATAGGCAATCGGAATCGCCGTAGCGCCGAGCGCCTCCACCATATCAACGGCAAGATCCGACTCCTGCACACGGATCCGCATGCCTTTCAGATCCTCCAGACAGGTAACCGGTTTTACGGAATTATAAAAATTTCTGGCTCCGGCATCGTACCAGGACAGACCGATGACATCATCCGCGCTGACACTCTCCAGAAACGCATCCCCGATCTCCCCGTCGAGCACCCTCCACATATGGTCGGAATCCGTATAAAGATAGGGCATCTGCAGCACATTCAGGCTCGGAATATATTCCGCAAGCTGCGCCAGTGACACCCGCGTAAAATCAATCCCGCCGTACTGCATCTGTTTGATGACTTTATTCTCTGACCCGAGCACCCCGACCGGCTGCACCAGAATCCGGATTCTGCCGTTTGTCCGCTCCTCCACGAGTTCTGCAAAATACTTGGCACCGAGTGTCGTCGGATAGTCCTCCGGCTGATTTTCCGCATAGGAAAACACATATTCCGGTTCCACCTCTGTCTTGGAGGGATACGTGTGATTTTTCCAGGCGGACAGTGTGAGCAGTATCGTCATTCCTGCTACAACCGCCGCCGCGCATATCCGTCTCATCGCTCTCCCGCCTCCTTTAATACCTGCATCCGGTATTCCGTCGGCGTGACGCCGGCAATCCGTTTGAATACTTTTGCAAAATAGTTGGAATCGCGGTAGCCCACCTTCTGGCTCACATCCTTTACATTGATAAGGACGTCACCCAGCAGTTCTTTTGCCCTCGCCACACGATACTCCGAGAGATAGACAATAAAGTTCTTGTCAAAACACTGCTTGAAAATCTTGCAGAAATAGGCGTCGGAATAGTTCATGGCCTCTGCCACCGTCTGCAGCGAAATATCATCCATATAATTGTGTTCAATAAACGCCTGAATATTCCCGGCAACCGCCTGCAGCCGGATTCTTGAGCGCTCCGTATCCGCCGTGTCCTCATGACAGTCCCGTTCGGCAGAGATCTGCTCTGCGCTTTTCTTGTCTCCGGCTTCCCTGTCTGTCTCCTGCTCCTCTGCAATCCGCACGGCTTCCTCAAGCACCGCCACCAGTTCCTGATCCTCCACCGGCTTTAGCAGATATTCCATAGCGCGGACCGCTATCGCACGCCTGGCATAGTTAAATTCATCAAATGCCGTAAGAAAAATAATACTGCAGTTTTTATCCCTTTTGCGGATCTGCTCCGCCGCCTCCAGTCCGTTCATTCCCGGCATCTCAATGTCTAGCAGGGCGATCTGGCAGTCTCCGGCAAAAAACTGTTCCACCGCCTCCCTTCCGTTTGCAGCGCTCACAACGGTAAGTTCCTCCGAAAAATATTTTTCAACGGTTCTGCTTACAATCATTCTCTCAATCGGTTCATCATCCGCTATCAGCACTCGTTTCATGTCATATCCCCCGTTTCCTCTCTGCACGGAATGTCTATCACGATGACTGTTCCCGCATCTTTTTTACTGCATATCTCAAAATCCCCGTCCGGATACATCGCAGTGATCCGCCGGTACACATTGCCAAGGCCGATTCCTCCGTGCCCGGCATCCGTCGTCTTAAGACGATTTTTTAACTGCTGCAGTTCTTCATCGGTCATTCCGATCCCGTCATCCCCGATTGCTATGCGCAGCCGGTTTTCTTTCTGCCTGACCACGATACGGATGCTTCCGCCTTCCTCCTTCGGCGCAATTCCGTGAATAATCGCGTTTTCCACAAGCGGCTGGAATGTAAATGCCGGAACCATGACCAGTTCCTGTCTCGCTTTACAGTCCAGTTCATAACGGATCCGCTCCCCGAAGCGCATCTGCTGCAGATACATATAATCCGCGGCCACGTTCAGCTCCTTTGCCAGCAGCACAAACTGTTCCGGCGTCTTTAAGTTGTAGCGGAACAGGGAACTGAGCGCCAGTATCATCTTTTCGGTCGTCTGCGCCTCCTCAAGACGCGCCATCCCGCTGATGACATTTAGCGTGTTGAACAAAAAATGCGGATTGATCTGGCTTTTTAACAATTCCAGCTTTATCATCTCCAGGCGCTTCTCCGTCTCCAGCTTTTCCAGTTCCTCCTCATGCAGAAGATCGAGCGTCTTTCGTTTTTCTTCCAGCGCCATAATGTACTCGCCTGTCGCGTATTTCATCTTGTTGAACGCATGCACCAGTTCCCCCAGCTCGTCCTCGTTCTGCACCTGCACGTCCTCCGAGAAAAAATCATTGGCGGCAATGCGCTGCGCCGCTTTCACGAGCGCCACCACCGGCGAGATAATGGTCTGGTTCATCAATGCCGCCAGCTCCATCATGCCGGTTACGAGAATAATCCCAGATACCACAACCACAATCGGCATGCATATGAGCATGGGCACCTTTTTATGATAGAGGCCGTCGCCGTCCTCGATCGTCTCATTCATCAGCGTCGCCGCGTATTCCTCGAGATAGTCCTGCATCTCGTAGACCTCATACAGGCGCTTGATATAGTCCGGCGCATTTTCCCCCATCGCAAGCATGGCGTCCCGCTTCTGGCAATAGACTTCATAACAGCTCTTGATCGACCAGGTCTTTGCGTAGCGCTGCTCTCCAATCTCAGAATAGCGGAACGGAAGCTTTTCCACCGCTCTTCCGGTTCGTTCTATCGCAATATCCAGACTTTCTCTCTCCTCGCGATTGCCCTTTATGTATGTCTCAAACTGGATACTCTCTTCCTCGAGCGCCTGTGCCAGTTCGCTCACCGCTGCGTTATCCTGTAAAATCCGGTTAAAGTCGATCAGGGAAAACTTGACAACCCATACATTAAAAAGAACAGAGACTGCAATGATGAGAAATACTGTCCCGGTAAACGTCGCTATTTTCTTTTTGATCGTAAGTGCCTGCCAGAACTGTTTTATCCTCTTTCTCACGCTTGTTTTTCCCATGCCTCTCTGTTCTCTCTATAATGCGGCAAAAGCAAAGCCGTAGATACACACTCCGTAAATACAGCTTTGCATATTTGCTTTATCTATTCTGTTCCACTTTGCTCTGTACAAAGGACCAAAACGCCTCCCGGTCGGCTCCCAGCACACGGTTGGTCAGCATATAGCCGCTTCCGGCTCCCGAAAGCACCAGCACCATCCCCGGCTGTTTTGTAACCCGCAGCCGGTTCCACGGCAGATGCTGTCTCTCTCCTCCGGTTGTAACGAGCAGCCCCTTTTCATCAAAGGTAAGCTGTACATCCTGCGGTACAGCCGCCGCCTGACGCCTGGCTTTCGCATAGATTGCCGCCGGCTGGATGACCGGGAACAGCAGGCATCCGATCAGCATCAGAACCTGCAGGACTTCCCCCGACTGACTCCAGAACTTTGCCGTAAGAAGGATCATCGCCACCGTAAATACCAGATTACACATCCCCGCCATGGAGCAGTAGGTCTGACGCATGGTAAGCCGGAAAAAATCCCATGCCGTAATTCTGCATTTATATTGATATTCCATATGCCATCTCCTCTGTATTCACAAACTGGCTCCCTTTACGTTCCAAGTAACATCGGAAGTCCGATACTTAATTCCGGTATAAAGGTCAGAAGTAATAATACAACGATCATGCACAGATAGAACGGGAGGGTTGCTTTTACCACGCGCTCCATCTTTACACCGCTGACTGCAGAACCGATGAAAAGAACTGATCCAACCGGCGGTGTCAGAAGGCCGATACCACAGTTTAATACCATGATGATACCGAACTGTACCGGATCGATACCGATGGAGGTTGCGATCGGAAGTAAGATCGGTGTCGCGATCAGGATGATCGGTGCCATATCCATGATACATCCTAAAATGAGCAGAATCAAATCCACTAACAGTGCAATCACGATCGGGTTGCTCGAGAATCCGATGATTGCCTTTGCAGCCAGATCCGGCACATGAAGTGTCGTCAGGCAGTAACCGAAAATACTGGATGTCGAAATTAAGATCAGGACGATAGACAATGTATCAATGCACTGCTCCAGGCTCTTCCAGACACCCTTCCAGGTAAGACCCTTGTAAATATATACACTGACAATCAAGCTGTAGAATACTGCGATCGCAGCGGACTCTGTCGCGGTAAACCATCCGGCTACAACGCCGACAACTACGATTACAACTGCTGCCAATGCCCAGAAAGAAGTTCCAAGCTGTTTTAACAGTCTCTTGACACTGAACTTATCCCCCTTCGGATAATGTCTCTTTTTCGAGATAATATAAGATCCGATCATTAAGGAGATCGCAAGCAGTGCGCCCGGTACATATCCTGCAAGGAAAAGGCTTCCTACCGATACACCGCCGGCGGACATTGCATAGATAACCATGTTATGGCTTGGCGGAACCAGCAGTCCCTCACAGGAGGAAGTGATCGTAACCGCCGTCGAAAAATCATCATCGTATCCCTGATCTACCATCATCGGGATCATGATACTTCCGATGGAAGCCGTATCTGCAGATGCAGATCCTGAAATACCGCCGAAGAAATAGGATGCAACGATATTTACCATCGCCATTCCACCGGTCATCCAGCCTACGCAGGCATCGGCGAGTGCGATCAGCTTATCTGATATACCTCCGGTGCCCATCAGCACGCCCATCGTGATGAAGAACGGCACAGCCATCAGACTAAAGGAACTGATTCCCTTTACCATCTGCTGACAGATCGTTGTCAGCGGAAGTCCCTGCGATAACAGGCACAGAAGGGAAGATAACGCTACTGCATATGCAATCGGGAAACGCAGCAGAATCATGACAAGAAAGCTTACGAGCAACACTGCGATTGCCATACTCTGTACACTCATTATTTCGTCCCCTCCTTTACAAAAATACTCTTAATGTGATTATAAATTGCTTCCAGTTCAAAAACGACCATCGCAACGCCGGCAAGCGGAATCGGGAAATACATCCAGAACTTGGACAGCCACGGCATGCTGACATAATTACCTTTCGCACCAATGCCTGTCGCGTAGCTGAATCCAACGGTAATCATCACGATTGCCAGAATAAATACTGCGACATCCGCCAGAATGTCCAACACCTTAATCACGTTCTTCGGCAGGTATGCGTCAAACGCCGTCATACGGATGTGTGCATTTCTGCGGATTGCAAGTGCTGCTGAGAGCACTGCCATGTAAGACATCAGGGTCAGTACCACTTCCTCGCTCCATGCCGGATCGGGTACGAAGGAAACATATCTTCCGACAACGCAGACACTCGTGATTACGATATCTGCCGTGAGCAGCAATTTGCATACAAACAGTACAAACTTATATGCCACATCATATGCCGGCTTTATTTTATCTAAAGTCTGAAAAATCTTAGGCATTTTTTCCTCCTCAAAAAGTCGGGGCACGGGGGAGCAGCCATTCTCCCTGTGCCCCTTGAAAACGCACTTACATTATTGCGGGTTTTCCTTCTATCAAACCTATAAGTGTCAATCTTTCTGTCGATTACTGCATATCAACGATCTGCTGATATAACTCTTTGTTATTCTTGGTTGCCTCTTCGATGACATCCTTGCAGGCATCCTGCCACGGTGTGATATCGTCTACTTCAATAACATTAACGCCGTCTGCCTTTAACTCCTCAAGGATCTTATCCTCTGTCTCCTGGGAGATCTGACGGTTGTACTGGGAAGCATACTCGCCGGCCTCGGTCAGCACATCCTGCTGCTCCGGTGTCAGGGAATCCCATGCCTCGTCTGTGATAACTACCTGGATTGCTCCTAAGGTATGTCCGTCAAGAATGATGTTCGGTGCTACTTCCGGGAATGCATTTGCCTGATAGTTTGCGATCGGCTGTTCTGCTGCATCTACCACGCCGGTCTGTAATGCGGAATATAACTCACCCATTGCAACAACGGTCGGGTTTGCACCAAGTCCCTCTACCATACCTGTCATGATCGGGTCGTTGGATACGCGGATCTTCATGCCAGCCAGATCATCCATTCCCTCGATCGGATTGACGGTGAAGAAATGACGGAAACCTTCCTCGCCGTAGAACAGTCCGCGGATACCGGTTCCGTTCTCATGCGGCTCAAGCAGGAACTCCTGTGCCAGATCAGAGGTTGCAAAGTTCCAGAAATGATCGCGGCTTACGAATGTGAACGGTACGGATAAGAGACTGGATTTCTCTCCGCCGTAGCTTGTGAGTGCGAATGCGGAAATACGTGCCATATCGATGGTACCGCCGCCGCCGAGCATGGTGTCGAGTACATCGGACTCTGCGCCGAGAACACCGTTTGCCTGAATATCAATCGTAATACTTCCGCCGGAAAGTTCTTCTACCTTCTCTTTGAATGCGGTTGCTGTCTGTCCTACAATGGTTCCCTCCAGCGGGTTTACCTCTGCGTATACCAGAGTCACTGCCGGTCCGACCGGCTCGGTCCCTGTGGAATCACCGGCTTCGGTCGCCGCTGCGTCAGCCGCTGCATCTGTCGCTGCCGCTGCATCTGTGGTCTGGCTTGTCGTCGTGTCTGCCGTCTCCGGCGCTTTCAGTCCACAGGCAGTCATGGAAACCACCATTGCTGCACATAACAGTGCGGATAAAACTTTTTTCTTCATGTAAAAATCCTCCTTCTTCTCCTCCCGCCGCGCTTCATCCGGCGGCTTTGTTTATGTCTTAATTATAAAGTTCTATCCTCACAATGGAAACCGTACATTTTTATTAACTTTAGCACATTTTTAACAATTTTAATAGTTTTTTTATATTTATATGGTCAAAATATTCTATTTCTTTCTGAAATTCTAACGATATACAGATGAAATGCACAAAAAGAGCCAGTCTTTTGACTGACTCTAATTTTTAGCAAGTATCTTACAGTTTATTTTGATAATTCCCGCCCTGTTGCTCTGGCATCCTTCACCTGTCCTTTTTCAACTTTTTTATTCCATCAAACCTGCATAGCCAAACGAACAGAACTCCATTTACTCCGCAAATGTCTCTGCCACCTTCACAAGCAGGTCGCGGATAGGCAGATGCTGCGGACATTGTCCCTCACACTTGCCGCAGCGGATACAGACATCCGCACTGCCACCGTCAGCGGTATGCTGCCGGTAACTGCCGCGGTTTGTCTCATTGATCCCGAACTGCACGGTCATGTTGTAATCCTCAAAGACATCCGGGATCGGAATCTTTTTCGGACATCCCTCCACACAGTAGCGGCACTTGGTACAGGCGATCGTCGGCATGGCGGCAAGTTCCTCCACCACCCGGGCGATCGCTGCGCGTTCCCGCTCATCAAGCGGTGTGAACTCTCTCATATAAGCCGTGTTGTCGACAAGCTGCTGCTCATCCGACATACCGCTCAACACCAGCATCACATTTTCCAGTGACGCCGCGTAGCGGATCGCGTAGGAAGCGAAGCTCGCCTCCGGTGAAAGCTCCCTTAAGATCTCTGCCGGTCTGCCGGTCATGTTGGCGAGTGTTCCGCCCTTTACCGGCTCCATCACGATCACCGGTACACCATACTTTTTCGCAACCTCATAGCATTTGCGTGACTGCACGTTCTCCGACTCCCAGTCATAATAATTGATCTGAAGCTGCACAAACTCCATCTCCGGGTGATTTTTCAGGATCTCCTCGAGCGCTTCTGCCGTATCGTGGAACGAAAATCCGATATGTCGGATGCGCCCTTCCGTCTTCATTCTCTGCACAAACGCAAAGCCTCCCGTTTTCTCTGTCTCTTCCACCCGTGTCTTGTTCATGGCGTGAAGCAGATAAAAGTCAAAATAAGTCACGCCGCAGCGCGCCAGCTGTCTCTCAAAGATCTCGCTGTAGTCCTCCGTATTTTGCACCAGCCACACCGGCATCTTGTCTGCGAGAAGGAAACGCTCTCTGTCATAGCGCTCCACCAGACAGCGACGCACTGCCTCCTCCGACTTCTGATTGTGGTAAGGGTATGCCGTGTCAAAATAGACAAATCCCTGCTCCATATAGCGGTCAATCATCCTGCAGAATACCGCGTCGTCAATCTCTTCGCTATTGCCGTTTGCGACGGGCAGGCGCATACAGCCAAACCCGAGCTTCTTCGGCATGATCTGTTTTAAATCTTCCATAACATATCTCCTTTTACATCGCGCAGAACTGCTCAATCTCTTCCGCAATCTCAGAAAGTCCCGTTCTCCAGAAATCCTTCTTTGTGAGGTCGATTCCCATCATTGCGCCTGCCTCCTCGATCGTGCAGCACGGGGTTGCCGAAAGCATTGCCTTATATTTCTCAATAAAAGCCTCCCCCTCTTTTTCAAACTGGCTGTAAAGTCCGAGCGCAAACAGATTGCCAAAAGCATACGGGAAATTGTAAAAGCTCAGTCCCTCGCTGTAATAATGTCCCTTGCACACCCACATATACGGATGCATGCATTCCGGGTCCAGCCCGTCGCCGTATGTCTTCTTCTGCGCGTCCAGCATGATCTGCTTTAGATCGTCCGCCATGAGGAACTTATTCTGGCTCTGTTCAAATACTGCCGTCTCAAACAGATAGCGGGAGTAAATGTCCACGATACACTGCGTCTGCTCCTTGATGTCGTTCTCCAGCAGATTCAAAAGCTCCTCTCCGGATGCCTCTGCCCGGGCTGCCTTTCCGAGATGCACCTCGTTAAAGGTTGATGCTGTCTCGGCTACCGGCATCGGGTAGTCCTGATTAAGCGGTGCGTGATTCTCGATCTGGCGGTTGTGGAATGCATGTCCGAGTTCATGTGCAAGCGTGTCAACCGATCCGAAATAACCATCGTAATTGGTCAGAATCCGGCTCTGTTTTAACCACATGGCTCCCGCGCAGAAAGCACCGCCCTCTTTTCCTTTTCTCGGGTAGAAATCGATCCACCCGTTCTCAAACGCTTCCCGCATCAGATCTGCCATCTCCGGTGTCAGCTTTGTGAATGTATCAATAAGATACTGCTTGGCCTCCTCAATGCTGTAGGTCTTATCTGCCTTGCCGAGCGGTGCAAACAGATCATACCACGGCAGGCCGTTGACATGTCCGAGCATCTCGCCCTTTTTCCGCAGATACTTGCGGAATACCGGCAGGTATTCGTCGATCGCCGCCATCATAGCGTCTAAAGTCTCTCGTTTCATGCGCGACTGCTCTAACGTCATGGCAAGCGGTGAAGCATAGCCTCTCTTTTCGCTGAGCATCGTCACCTGGTTCTTAATGTAATTCAGGGAAAATGCGATAGCATCCTCCACCTTCTCATAAGCGGCAAGCTCCGCCTCATAAGCGCCCCTGCGCACGGAAGCCTCCGGGCTGTATGCTAAGTTTCTCACTTCCGACAGTGTGATCTGCTTTCCCTGATAATCCACTTTTACCGTGGAGGTCAGATAGGACTGCAGCTTCGCCCATGCCGCGCCGCCGCTCATATTCATGGAGGCTGCCATCTCCTCCACCTCATCACTGAGCAGATGCTTTGCCTCTTTCTGCTTCTCTTTCAGGTAAAATGTATGTTCACGCACAAGATCACTCTCTTTTGCCAGCACATCCACATCCCGGATTTCCGCCAGAATCTTTCCTGCTGCGGCTTCTAACGGCGCCAGTTTTGCCTGAAGCTTCATCAGCTTCGCATTTTCCGCCATCACCGTGCCGTCCTCCGTATTGACGGACTGTCTCAATTCCACATAGAGCGATAACTGATAGAAAAGCTGCGCGATCCCGCTCTGCGCCGCAAGCACCTTCTCTGTCCTTTCCTTTTCCTGCATTGCTCCAGCATCTGCAATCAGTGTGGTAAGCGCATCGATCTGCGCCGTAAGCTCTGCCACATCCTTTCCGTATGCCGGATCATCAAATCCTTTATAAAGTTCGTCTAACGACCATTCTGTTGTCATTATTCCCCTCCTGTAATGTTTTTGCTTTCCAGGACACCTTTCCTGTGAAGCGAAAAAAGTGTCCCACCGCTTGCATGCGGCAGAACACTTTTATTATAGCATGAATTCTATTTCTGGTAAATCTGAATAAAATTTGTGACCACTTCCACAAGCTTTTCGTAACTCATGGACGTCGTGTCCAGACAGAAATTATAATTTCTGGCGTCATTCCAGTCTCTTCCGGTATAATAGCGGTAATATTCCGCGCGGTACTTGTCGATTTTCTCAATCCGTCTCTCCGCTTCCTTCTCCGAGAGACCGTTCTGGTTCATCACTCGTGCGACACAGTCCTTCTTCGGCGCGCAGAAATACAGTTTGATGACATCCGGATCATCCCGGAGCACATAATCCGCACAGCGGCCGATAATCACGCAGGATTCCTGCGCTGCCAGCTCTTTGATGACCTTCGCCTGATAATTGAACAGGTTATCATCGGACACAAAATCCGAATTCTCCGGCGGGATCACACCACCCTTGTACGGATTTTTCTTCAAAATTCCAAACAATGGAGACCGCTTCAACCGCTCGTCTGCCTGTCCGAACAGCGCCTCGTTGATGCCGCTGGCATCCGATGCCATTCTTAAAATTTCCCTGTCATAACAGTTGATTCCAAGCTGCTCAGCCAAAAGCTTTCCCAGTGTTCTTCCACCACTTCCATAGCTTCTCGCAATGGTAATGACTGTTTTTTTCATTCCATTCTACCTCCCTGCATTTTCCGTCTATTCTCCCAGATATGCCTTCTTAATAGAATCATTGTTCATCATTTCCTTCGCGTCACCGGAGAGAACAATATTTCCGGTCTCAAGCACATACGCGCGGTTTGCGATTGCAAGTGCTTTCTTCGCATTCTGCTCCACCAGAAGAACCGTCGTACCGCTCGCTGAGATCTCCCGGATGATGTGGAAAATCTCCTCCACAAAAATCGGGGAAAGTCCCATGGACGGCTCATCCATTAGAATGATCTTCGGCTTGGACATCAGGGCGCGCCCCATTGCAAGCATCTGCTGCTCACCGCCGCTTAACGTTCCTGCAAGCTGGTTTTTTCGTTCTTCCAGACGTGGGAAACTCTTGTAAACCTTTGCCAGTGATTCCGCAATCTCATTTTTATCTTTTCTGGTATAAGCGCCCAGCTTCAGATTCTCGTAGACGGAAAGTTCCGCGAACACGCGCCGTCCCTCCGGCACATGCGCCATTCCCATCGATACGATCTTATGTCCCGGCACCTTCACGATATCCTGTCCCTCAAAAAGGATCTCGCCCTCGGATGGCTTTAACATTCCCGTTATCGTCTGAAGTGTCGTCGTCTTCCCCGCACCGTTCGCTCCGATCAGCGCAATGACTTCCCCTTCGTTTACTTCAAACGAGATCCCCTTAATTGCCTGAATGACACCATAATGTACTTTCAGATTTTTTACTTCCAACATTGCCATAGTCGTTCCTCCATCTATCTCATGTCATTCTCCAAGATATGCCTTGATTACCTGCGGGTCATGAAGTACATCACCCGTCGCGCCCTCCGCAAGTACCTGACCGAAGTTAAGCACCGTCAGCTTCTCACAGATACCGGACACCAGTTTCATATCATGCTCGATCAGAAGGATTGTCATGTCGAACTCATCCCGCACAAAATGGATCGTTTCCATCAGCTCTTTCGTCTCGTTCGGGTTCATGCCTGCCGCCGGCTCGTCGAGCAGCAGCAGCTTTGGATTCGTTGCAAGTGCACGCGCAATCTCAAGCTTTCTCTGCTTTCCGTATGGAAGATTGGAGGACAGGAAACCCGCCTCGCGCTCCAGATCAAACACTTTTAATAATTCCATTGCCTTCTCATCCATCTCCGCCTCAACCTTGCGGTATTTCGGCAGACGTAAGATTCCGGTCAGCGTCGAGTAGGACATCTGGTTGTGCAGTCCGATCTTTACATTGTCAAGCACGCTCTGATCCTTAAACAGACGGATGTTCTGAAATGTACGCGCAATACCTGCCTTGTTGATGTCGATCGTTTTCTTTCCTGTGATATCCGCACCATCCAGGCTGATAGTTCCCTCATCCGGCGTATACACACCGGTAAGCATATTAAATACCGTCGTCTTGCCGGCACCGTTCGGTCCGATCAGACCGTACAACTGTCCTTTATCGATGGAAATATGAAAATCATCTACCGCACGAAGTCCTCCGAAGGAGATGCCAAGATTCTTTACCTCTAACATTGCCATAACTATACTGCCTCCTTCTTTGTGTTTTTGCGGAACTTCTGTGCCATTTTCTCTCTCCATTCAATGCACTTCGGAGCCCAGTTGAAAAGCATCATGACGATCAGCACGATCGAGTAGATTAACATACGGTAATCGGACAGTCCTCTTAACACCTCCGGAAGAAGGGTCAAAAGAACGGCTGCAATGATGGAACCACGGAAATTACCCATACCACCAAGTACGACGAATACCAGAATCATGATGGACATATTGTAACCGAAGTTCGCCGGCGTCGCCGTAACCGTGGAAAGGTTGTGCGCATAGAGCACGCCGCCCGCTCCCGCAATCGCCGCAGAGATCGTGAATGCCATCAGCTTGAACTTGGTGATGTTGATGCCGACAGACTCTGCCGCAATACGGTTATCACGGATTGCCATGATCGCACGGCCGCTTCTGGAATTGACCAGATTGTATACAACAAATAAAGAAATCAGAATTAAGATCACGCCCGCTGTAAAGCTGGAGAGATGTGGAATCTTTGCGATTCCCTTCGCACCGTTGATCAGCCAGACACCGTCATCTGCGAGATCAATCGCGTTTCCGTTCGAGATTGCAAAGTGGAATCCGCTTCCGTCTTTTGCGATATAAAGAACGTTGATGATATTTTTGATGATCTCACCAAACGCCAGCGTCACAATCGCAAGATAATCGCCGCGCAGACGTAAGACCGGAATGCCGATCAGAAATCCGAAGAATGCCGCCATCGCAGTACCCACGAGCAGCGCAATAATAAAGAGCACAATCTGGCTGCCGATCACACCTTCCAGCAGCTTAGTGCAGAAGGCACTGGAAAAAGCTCCCACACACATGAAGCCCGCATGACCGATACTCAGCTCTCCGAGGTATCCCACGCACAGATTCAGACCGATCGCCACGATAGAGTAGGTACACATGGGAACGAGCAGTCCCTGCATCAGCGAAGAAATTGCTCCGGCAGCTACCAGAATCCGAACCACAATATATACCGCAATCACCAACACAAAGGTGATCAGCTGGTCTTTTGTTTTTTTATTCACCGTTTTTAAATTTAACTTTGCCATAGCTGTTCTCCCTTTTGCATTATACTTTCTCATGAATCTGTTTTCCAAGAATTCCGGTCGGCTTTACAAGAAGCACAACAATCAAAACCGCAAATACAATCGCATCCGAAAGCTGGGAGGATATGTAGGCACGTCCCAGAATCTCAATAATTCCAAGGAGAATTCCGCCGATCAGCGCTCCCGGGATCGATCCGATTCCGCCGAAAACAGCAGCCGTAAATGCTTTGATACCCGGCATGGAACCGGTGTACGGCGTCAGCGTCGGGTAAGCGGAGCAGAACAGCACGCCTGCGATCGCTGCAAGTCCGGAACCGATGGCAAAGGTCAGGGAAATCGTCGCATTGACATTGACTCCCATGAGCTGTGCCGCATCTTTATCCTCGGATACCGCAAGCATTGCCTGTCCGGCTTTTGTCTTCTTGATGAACAGCATCAGCGCGATCATGATCACCACGCATGCCAGCACGGTGACAATGGTTGTGCCGGAAATGGTCAGCGCGCCGTCCGCCAGCTTTAAGGAAGGCAGGGACACAACGGAACTGAATGATTTCGTATCCGCTCCAAACAACAGCAGTGCCGCATTCTGCAGGAAATAGCTGACACCGATCGCTGTGATGAGCACGGCAAGCGGCGTTGCTCTTCGCAGCGGCTTGTAGGCAATTTTTTCAACAACAATACCGAGAACGGTACATACGATGATGGAGAGAACCACCGCCGGAAACGGGCTGATCCCCTGACCGCTCATTGCAAGGAACACCACATAGCACCCGATCATAATGACATCGCCATGTGCAAAATTCAGCATTTTCGCAATACCATATACCATGGTATAGCCGAGTGCAATGATCGCATATACGCTTCCCAGACTGATTCCATTGATCAGATAGGATAAGAAATTCATAACAACACCTCTGTCTTTCCTTGTTTAATACGTTAAAACGTCAGCAACTTCACTTATTATAACATGTTACATACCTGTATACAACTTAAAACCGGAAAAAAAGAAGAGGTCCCGCGCCGGCGGGTAGTCGCCCCGCCAGCGCGCCAACCTCTTTATTGGCCTTTCCTGCCTGCTCTGTTACATTGCTGAATAAGCACCGTCTTTGATTACGACTGCCTTCGGCGCCTTGCTGACCTCGCCGGTTGCCTGCCATGTCATGGAATCACCAGTCAAACCGTCAACACTGATCTCTGTCATAGCCGCCTCAAGTGCACTGCCAATATCTGCCACGCTCATATCCGGTGTCACGCCTGCCTGCTCTGCCGCTGCTTTGATAATGTAGATTGCATCGTAAGCGTCTGCTGCAAACTGGTTCGGTGTATCCCCGTATGCTTCTTTGTACTTTGTAACGAAGGACTGTGTCTTCTCATCATCTGCGTCTGCTGCGAACGGTGTTAAGAGCATTACGCCCTCTGCAAGCTCTGTGTTAAAGTTCTCAACACCAAGCAGTCCGTCCAGACCGTCGCATCCGAAGAATGTCGGAGCATAACCCATGCTGTCTGCCTGTGTCAGGATGATGGATGCCTCTGTGTAGTAGATCGGAAGGAATACAAGCTCTGCACCTGCGCTCTGTGCCTTCTGAAGCTGTGTGGAGAAGTCTGTCTTGGAATCTGCGGTAAACGCTTCTTCTGCAACAACTTCAAGTCCCTGATTCTGGGCTTCTTTTACGAAGTTCGCCTCGATACCGGAAGAATATACATCGGAACTGTCGTAGATCACAGCAACCTTGGCTGCCAGCTTGTTCTCTCCGATATACTGTGCGGATGCCGTACCCTGGTTCGGGTCGGTAAAACATACCTGGAATACATTATCATTGTCGATCACGTCTGTGGAAGATGCGGACGGTGTCAGTTCATACATGCCGTCCTCTGCGGTCTTCTCAACAACTGCCACACAAGGAGTCGTTGTAACGGTACCCATCAGCATCTGCATACCCCAGTCTTTTAAGGAGTTGTAAGCATTGACAGATTTCTCGGCATCATGCTGGTCATCCTCAAACTTATATGCGATCTGATATCCGTTGATACCGCCCGCTGCGTTAATCTCATCAACAGCAATCTGTGCTCCGTTCATAACTGCTGTACCGTAGATCGCTGCTGCTCCGGTAGTCGGTCCGATACCGCCAATCTTAAATGCCGCGCCATCTGCCGCTGCGGCTCCTGCGCTCTCTGTACCTGCCGCTGCGCCGTTATCTGTGGTCGTACCGGATGCTGCTCCGTCGGAAGAGCTTCCACAGCCTGCCATCATACTTGCAGCCATCGCTGCTGTCAACAATACACTCAATGCTTTCTTCATAATATTGTCCTCCCTCAAGTGCCTTTATCTTTTCTGAAATAATAGCAAAATTAGAGAGGATTCACAATGTTAAAATTACACCAAATTCTTGATTTATTTTATCGTATGATTATGCAATTTGTCTTTTTCAATAACTATAGGTTATATTTCGTATTCCAGGCGGCTATATTGTCCGTTCTTCTGCATTTTTTAACTGTTTGACGGGCTTTCTTCCGTGTTGTAAATATACTTGCGCGTCATAAAACGCACCATCTGCTCCGCCTCTGCCCGGCGGCACAGTTCCAGAAACCGGTTCCAGAAACGCTCGCCGCAGTAATCCACCAGATAGCTGTTGCGCTGCGCATTCTCCATCTCCCGCAAGGATCCCCGGTTCTCATGTCCGAGATAATATGCAAGCGCGAAGAAATCCGGCTCCTCCCAGCCTGCCGCATCCTTTAATACCGCCGCCACATTCTCAAGCTCACTCCGAAGCATGATCGCTGCCAGCTTGCTCCCCGCCTCGGTCTGCGCCTTCGCCGCGTGCTCCTCATACTCCGCTGCCATCTGTTTTAAGCTCTGAATCGTGGACTGAAAATCGAGATCGTCATCCCGGATGGAACAATCATGATAGACCTGGTCCAGATCTCCCATCAGCTCGTCCAGGCTCTTTTTGACTTCACTTACCGGGCTTTCCTTCATGCACTCCAACAGACGCTCAATCGCCGCCCTCGACTGCGCAAGGTGGCTTCTCGCCTCCTCATACTGCTCCCGCAGGGTATCCCCCTGTTCCAACGCCGCCTGGTAATCCCGCAGCGCCTCGTTCACATACGCCTTCTCGCCCCCCGCATTCAGAAGACTCTTTTTTAAGTCCTTCAACTCCCCTTTTAGCTCTTTGGACTTCTTTCCTTTCGCAGCTCTATCAAACAACATTTCCCTCGCTCCTTCTCCCGATCTGACATTTCTACCCTTTATTATATAAAACCCATCCGTCATCTTCAAGCCAATTTCAAACGAAGAGGCTGCCGCTTCAAGCGGCAGCCTCCCAGGATAGATAAGTAAATAGGATAAAAAGATCACACCTCTCGATTTCGATGGAATGTAGATGGAAATCCGGATCAAAAAAAGCGGCATTTCTAGCCAGCCGAATGTCTGCATCTTCGATGATCCGTGTCTTTCCAAGTTTGGAGCACTCCGCGGGTCATGTCCGCATCCCGGAAGACAATTTGTAGGACTTTTGTGTGTGTCCCTTATTGGCACCAGACAACA